>OMLO01000461.1_pt1 | contig 26217 bp, 20 predicted proteins | sample 1674811 | NCBI WGS metagenome assembly OMLO01 (sample SAMN06265003, study PRJEB25207) | coral metagenome | isolation source: Coral host | place: Mexico:La Bocana,Puerto Morelos, Mexico | collected 2008-11-13
ATATATATATATATATTTGTATGTATATATATATATATATGGAGTATCTATCTATGCGTAGTAGACCGTATGCATCCAGGACTTCCAGAACTGCTCGATCCAACCTTGCCGTGCCAGAGACTGTGCCTTCAGTGCCGGGAGACATGGAATGAAGATGTTATGGCAATTCCCTTTCCCCACTGAAGAGGTGTTCCTTTTGAGATCACGTCTTCCTGATTTGAGCGGTCTTAGGTTGTAAATGTTATAGGTTTTGTGAGTGTACCCGGCACCGGTCACGTCTTGCAATGAATGTTAAACTTAAATCCACTTGTGTAAATAGATCAAAAATCTTCCAGCATCGTACTTGACCTTCTTGCCCTTCCAAACATTATGATGTCATCCTCCGCAGGTAACCTAACTTGAACATTCCCAGCAAAGAACAGGTCAAACCAGTGATTTGCACCTGTTTTCTGATGTTGGTCCATCAACCCTCCAGCAAACGAGTGGACCTTTGGCGGCCTAACAGCTGTTACCAAGGCTTGGACCAGCTGGAGCGATTGTTCTGACAGGTGAGGAATCCATGGGGAGCTTGAATCACAAGTCAGCAATGCGCCCCCATTCTAATCATTCTACTCATTGTACTGGGCTAAGGATGTTCGTGCACATCATGAGAAAGTTGGAGAAAGCATCAACTGATCACAGCAACTGATTCAATTGTTTTTTAGCTATAGTAGTTATCATTCTTGGAAGGCTAACTACAAATCTACAAAGTCTCTGGACAATTCTGTTTAATCGATCCCTTCTCCCAATCCTATGAAACTTTCAGGCATGGATGACAGACCTCCAACCCACAGTTGTTTAGTTTTCATCATATCTTTTCGGGAAACGGCCACCGGGAGGTGCACTGGTCACCGTCAGCGTGTCCGCAATGTTGGCTATCCAGCTTTTGGAGGACTAGAGATCCTGTGGATGTGGGCAGGCAGATAGAGAAGATTGCATTTGAAAATGCCCCATGACCAAAAAAGACACACTGAAAATCATTGAAATGGTGGATGATGTTAAGTGATTTACATTATGTTGTTTCTATTGAAAGATTGTTTTCAAGACACGTGTGGACTTGAAAGTACATCATTTGGTTCGACAACTTCTTCTCAATCCTTGCTGATGGTCAAATGGTCAACTGCACCAACAACGTAACCAGAAGGCACCATAAACTTAACTTGGTCTCATGTTTTCGGTTGGTTGGTAGGAACAGGAGGGTTTCTCTCATGAGTGCATGTCAACTGTTCAGTTGTCTCTTGTACATGTTTTTCAACTTCGCCGCTCGTTGCCCATTTTGGCGAAAGAGCGTGATCACTCCAAAAATTTTCTTGTGCCCCTTGATCTAGGCCTGGGAGTGATCACTTTTCAGGTGGATCGAAATGAGTAACGCTCTCAATCGCCAACAAGCCATGGCAGCATCTCGTTTTCCACCTGCTCGGTCTGCGGATGATGCTCAGTCAGAGTCGGGGTCATCTTGGCTCGAGGTGCCGGAGGAGAGTGATCCTGAGTTGAAGCTCCCTCCTGCCAACCTGAGGCTCTCTGCAGTTCCGGAGAATGCTCAGTACAAGGCCCCTCCACCACAGTTTGCTCCTGCCACACAGGCAGCACAAGGGTTGCTCAACCATGACAATGAGACATCCCAAGCTCGTCGTTTGAGGAAGGCTCAGGAAGCAGCTGCTCGCAGAGGACGTAGAGCAATGAGGTGGGGTCAAATGGGTGGAGGGGTCCACAATGCAGTGAACTCCAAGCTCCCCAACCATATCTCACAAGTGGGCTCTGGTGAGGGAGAAAGATCAGTTCTGATCCTGGATTCCAGGGACCAGAGGTTGCAGAGCCCGTATCAGGGCTGGTTGGTGGACGAGATCCTGGTGAATGCTCCTCGGTGCGTTCGCCCAACACTGGCTATCACATGAACCTGTTTCTCATGAAGACGCTCAATGGCATGAAGATGGTGATGGCGGGATCTATGACCAGCTACAGCTCGGTCCCGTGTGGAAGATGGGATTCCCACACAGCAGAGGTGCTCTCGCACGAGGCGTTCCAACCCTTCCGTTGGCCCATTATGTATGAGGACTCTCCCACGTGGATCGACGTGAAGGTGAAGGTGGAAGGTGCCTTGATCGTGCACCTCGAACTTCGAGGGTTCAGAAGTGACACTGACATGACAGTTCAGCTGAGTCATGTTCATGACATGCTGGGGAAGATCATGGAAGAAAAGGTTTTCATCCCGACCTTTATCATCACGATCTTTCAAGGTTGGCGTGTTGTTGCAGTTTCCTGGGAGATCGGTGGGAGACTGTATGCATGCTCAGATGGTGGAGTGGTAGTTGCTCTGGACTACCCACTATGTCATTTCGAATGTCGCTTTGTGGCGGTGAGCTCACCGGATGCATTTGGGATGGATGCCGATCGGCTGGAGTTCAGATTTTTGTCTGGATCAGACCGTTTGGACACAAAGTGCTCGGTGTGTGAGGTACCACCCTCATGGCTCGTGGTTTCAAGGGTGTCAGGTCCGACACTTATCACCAATGCAAAGTGGTGCCGGGAACACTTTGCTCGAGTGGAATCCCCGGATCAAGCTCTGCAGATGTCGCAACTGGCTTCGATCCATGCTCATTGGACGGCATCAACGGCTGCTCCCACAGAAGATCAGACAGGCCCAAGGATTTCAGCTGTGTCGGTTGAATCAAACCCGGCCAATCTACACCTGATCTGTGAGAGCCCTTGGTTCAAGGCTGGGAGGTCGATCGTGACCAAAGAAGCTCTGGCTCTGCAGAGCCATGATTCAAGCATGGAGTCGGAGGTCGTGGTCAGGCCTCCTTTGACAGATGGTCCATCAGTGGTGCCTGCAGCTCAGGTTGGGGTCGACAAGTTCAAGGCTTTGACGGGCGACCCGAATGTTCAAGTGGCTGTGGCAACGCCAGTGAGCTCGGTCGAGCCATCGGTCACGGCTCCAGGTGTGGCTTTGGAACCAGGGAGTTCATGGTTGGGCAATGCTCTTGCCCCCCCGAGGCGTTCGATGGAACAGCGGCGCTCTGAGACTATGGATCATTCTGCATGGACACCAGCAGCCTTCGTGCAGGAGGTTGAGAGGGCTCAGAACAGTGGCGCAGCAGCTCGTTCGTCTGATGAGATTGAGATCACCTATGCAGGTTCGTTGGATGGTTCTCAGGAGACGGCGAGTTCAAAGCCGCAGTCTTTTGGTCCGCAGAAACCATACAAGTGAGTGTTCTGCAAGAGGGGCTTTTTCAGCCCCTTTTCAGAGTCATACGGCTCTGCGATCGATCGTTGGGTTGATCGGGAATGGATGGCCTTTTGGATCTGGCCTCCGGATGTTCAAGAGATGGTGAAAAAGAGGGAGTGTTTTGAGACGTGCTGATCAGTCGTTGAAGAGTTGATCCTCCGTTTCTAATGAACTCTCTTCTTTCTTTTTGAGCTCGCATGTTTGACTCTTTTGTTGCAAGCAGGGTTCTTTTTCATTTCTCCCTGCTCGGAACACATGCCTGTTCAGGTTGGTACCCCCAGTGCCACGGGTTGTGGGATCCAAGGGTCGGTCGAGAAGGTGTTGTTCTGAAGAAGTTCAATTGATGCGGTTCTGAAGTAAGATTTCGGATGCCGTTCGAGTGGACTGATTTCAGATGCTCACTTTCTTGCGCCGGCTCGAAATAATTCATTTTCACTGTTCATTGTTTGTTTTATTTTGTGCTGTCATGGATGCATTTGCTTTCATTCTTGATCATGAGAAATGAACATGGCTCAAAAGACAACTGATCGTTGGATCTCAAAGATTCTCGCACTGCCCGTCTTTGATGAGGCGTTCGCCAAAGCAGTAGAGGTGACACCGCTCGCAAACTTGGCTTTTGTATCGGCCATTGATGTGAGCTCAGCTGCTGAGTTTGTTGAGATCTCATTGAATTGGGGCAGATCTTGGGATAAAGAAGTTCTCGAAGTTTTCAGGGACAGGCTTCTCATGCTGGAACAGTTTTGGTCAATTTGCAAAGCTTCGGAAACTGCTTTTCTTGAATCCACGGCTGTTCAGCTTGGATTCGGGTTGTGTGAGCTGAGAGAGCCACAGTGTGTCTCTTCCCGAGCAAGCAGTGCTCAATCAGCTCTGGCAGTTTTGACTAGTTCTAGTAGCCAGGCACCTAAGAGGAGTCTGGCAGGAGGAGTGAAGCCTGTTTCAAGCACTCCGTTGCTCGACAAAGAGCATGCAGAGAAGCTGAAGTGGGCTGCTCGTCTTGAAGCCATTGGTCAAAGGGCTGGTGGACATGCCAAGCTCTTCACTGAACAGGATCAGAGCGACAACCTCACCCCTGGTGAGATGTCAAAGCTCAGGCAGCTCGTTCTGATCTCTGGTGCTCATAGAACGATGGCAGTCCACATCAAAGCATATGAGAGGTTTGAGAAGTGGGCTGATCATGCTCAAGTAACCCTGTACCCACTCGAAGTGGACAAGGTTTTGAAGTATGCTCTTTTTCTGGATAGCCAAGAGTGTGGACCTTCTGTGATCCCGTCAATGAAAGTGTCAGTCAAGTGGGTGGCCTCTCGGCTAGTCATTGACTTGCCTGACTTGGACGATCGTAGGTTGAGCTCTCTGCAGCAGAAGGTTGTCACGGCTCGGGCCACAACTCTCAAAGAAGCAATCCCTTTGCCGCTCGGCGTGGTAGGGGCAATGGAAGCCATAGCGGTCAATGAGGCATGTCCAACACCAATGAGAGTGTTCGTGTGGTGGCTCCTTTGCATGGTCTATGCTTCTCTTCGCTTTGATGACGCTGTTCATGTGAACCCCAAGGAGTTGATCATGATGGAAGAAGGCCTCTTTGGGATCGCATGGCAGACCAAAGTGGATAGAAAGAGGGCAGGAACCAGGTTCATGGTCCCGAAGGTTGGGTTCAAGGAGTCGTCCTGGCTGGAAGTGGGCTGGGGCCTCATGAAGTATGCTCTTCCGGATGATCGTGACTTTTGGGTGCCTGAGCTCAACACGGTGGAGGCGTTCAAGGAACATGCCCCGACTTACCAGAGGACGGTTCAGTGGCTCAGGTACTTTGCTCGAAACGCATCTGACAGGAGGCAGGGAGTGGATTCCAAAACGATCCACGAAGATGCGGTGACGATCTCAAAGCTCACCTCTCACTCGTGTCGGGTCACTCTACTGGATGCTGCGGTTCATGCAGGTCGGTCGACTGAGGAAATTGGTCTGCAGGCAAACTGGAAGAACCCAGGTCCGCTGGTGCTCAAGTACACGCGTAATAGAACTCAGGTGCCGGCAGTGATGATCAAACAACTCGTTCGAGAGTTAGTTTCGACAGACCACCCAGCCCGTGGTGACAAGGATACCTTGCTCACAGATGTGGCTGATCAAGATTTAGGTGTCGCGGAGTTCTTTATTAAAAGCCCAGCTTCAGGAAGTCGCTATGAGCACCGCTTTCATGCCACGGCTCTGGGAGACTCCTCCTTGATCGCTTGTGGAAAAGTTAGGATTGATGAATGTCACTCGGCAGGCAATTGCTTGCCCGACATCTCAGTTCTGTGTAAAGCTTGTGCAAAGCAACGACCTGATCTGGTGCCGAAAGAGTGAATGTTCCTTCCATTTTGTTCTTTTTTTCCATTTGCTATGAATCGATCGGACCGGGAGTGGTCGCAAAAAGAAGAGCTCATGTACAGCATAGCAAGCTTGTGCTCGCCATTTTTCATGACGTTGAAGCTTAGCAAGGTCGTTCGACATTCCCTTAGGCTCGAACATAGTTCCTTTTCCAAGAAATAGGAGCGACTAGCCATGGTTGATCGAACCACCTATGATCCTGCCAAGGTGCCAGATCTGGCACTCAGACAGATCTTTGGTAGACAAAGGCTGGATCCAGCACTATGCAAGCTCATGGCGGATTCTAAGTTGCTCACTGTAGACATGTTTGCCATGCTCGGTGAGTCGATCACGGGAGTAAAGACCACTTTGATGAATCTGGTCCCAGATAAGACCAAGTTCGGCCCGGATGATCCGGCAGTGGAGCTTGCTCTCGCGAGTCTTGCTGCAGTGTGCTTAGACGAGCCTGTGTTTAGCTAAGACTTAGCAGTGTGTTAGCCATTTTGCCAAGTCTTTGCAAGTCACAGCTATTTCACAACTAAGTCAAACTTAAGTCTGATGTAACTTCTATAAATGAATTATTTATTTAGCTTATTTGCTAAGTCGTTACGATTTTCTAACCTAAGTGGGACAAAAGATATACAGTTTAGCTTCCAATTTACTAACTGATAGCTATCTCAGATCTCTAGATACATAAGAGTTAGATAAATGTTAGCTATGTGGTTAGCTAAGGGGTTAGCTAAATGGTTAGCTAAGTGGTTAGCTAAGTGGTTAGCTAAGTGGTTAGCCCTCTGAAGAAAACCAAATGTTCACAATTTTTTCTTGCATTTTTAGATATTGTTTTGTAGAAAAATATGAATGCTTATAGCCAAAGAGGCTAGTGTGCAAGAAGCCTTCCTGGCTGCAGTTTACCTGGTTGTGTTGGATCTGAAAGCATCCAACACAGAGAGAAACAAATTGCTCAATGAATTCCCTTGACAGCCTTTTGGCTCCACTGGCTTCTTGAAGCCTCACCCTACCTGTGTTTCATGTTCAAAAAGTGCTTTTTCCTTGAATGGAGCTTCCCTTGTCCATAAAGACAAGTTACACTTTGCAGTTTGAACATACAGGTCAGAAATGGTCTGTGCCTGATGACTGCATCAAAATGATTGATGGCAAGGCTTGGCTGAGAGTCAGTGGTACCAAGTATGGGTTTGTCAAGCTGGCGATGGGTGATGCAATGCCTAGCAAGAATCCATCTCTTGCAAGTTTTCCTCCTTGGAAAAATTTGCTTCAACAGAGGAATGACAAATCCCAGCAAGCCCCTAGCACCTCAGATTTGTTTGGAGATGAAGCAGAAGGTGGTCAAGTGAATAAGAAAAGGAAAAGGAAGCCACCTGCTACTCAAGATGGAGACAGTGGTTGCATTGAATTAGACCTGGGTGGCACACATGGTCTTCTCATTGCAAGGAAGGCTAGCAAGAGCAATGAAGACTTGGTGGTTCAGCTTGAAGCAGGGCAAGTTGGCAAGCTTTGCCAGTACTTGCATGAATCTTCCAAGGATGTGGGCTTTGAGCCAAGCAGAAGCTACAAGCGCAGTGGCAAGTTTGAAGGTGTGGCCAAAAAGAGAAGAAAAGCTGATGGTTTGGAAGTGGCTGACCAAGCTGAAGATCAAGATTAGAAAGAGCAAGATGTGCAGGATTAGAGCAATGACAAATTTGTGCAAGGAAAAAAAGGAGGTACATGGAAAGTACCAGTTTCCAGCCACTTGGCTTTGACCTTGTTCAAAAGCCATTTGTGGCTAGAGTCTAGGGAGACCTCACAGGAGACACATACAAGCCACAAGGCTGCTGTACTTTGACTTCAAAACTATAGGACTTGGTATAGAGCATGAAGCTTCAAAAAACTGCTAGTCTTGGCTCTAGACACCAAGCAACCTGTTCAACGAAACTCAGCCATGCTGACCCCTTCTGTGCAAGCAGATCTTGGAAAGATCTTGGCCTCTGACTTAGGGCAGCTTGCAAAGTGGCAAAAGATCCAAAAGAAGCTCTTGGACTCTGACCTTGCCTGGTACACTGTGTTGTCCTGCGACCAATTGGCTGTGCACCCCTGCAACAGGGGAGGTAGTGGGGTGCAGCCATTTGAAGTCCACAAAAAAGGTGAGATGATAGTGAAAAATGGAGCAGACCTTGGTCTGCTGGCTTCTTCAGTTTGCTTCGAACTAAGCCCAGCAGAAGCAAAGAGGCAGGAGCAAATGCATTTCAACCAAGCCTTAGTGAATGCTTCAGATGGTTTGCTTCACTTCTCTGGCAAGAAAAAGTTTGGCACAGTGGCAAAAAGCCACACCAGCCAGTTTGTGAAAGCCATTTTGCATGGCTGCAAGACTCCAGGCAGCTTGGGGGTCAATGGCTGCTTGTGCAAGGAAACTTTGTGCAGGACTGATGATCAATTGAAGCATATGGTAGAAGTTGGTTGGCCATGGCTGATTGTGTCCTTCAAAGTTGAAGAAGCCCTGCCATCCCTGCCTAGCTTGGCTACCTTGGCATGCAACAGTACCAACAGCAATTTCGAAGCATGTGGTGAACTGGAACTCATGAGCCATTTGACTTTGGAGGCTGCCAGGCATGGCAGTGGTATGGACTGGGATGCTGTTAGCTGCAGCATTTGCACAGGTGGATCAGTGGCAGCATATGCAAAAAGCATTGGGCAATATGTGAAGCTTTACTCTGGAGGTGCTGGAAGCCCACTGGTTCACTTCTTAGTTGCCTTTGCCAAAAGCTATGCAGCCAAAGTGACCTTGGGACAGGAGTTTGTTCAAGGTGTGGTGCACACCCAATTCTTGCAGACCAACTTGCTGCCTTTCACTCGACTGGCTTTGTTCACAGCAAATTTGGCTTCACCTGAGAACAAGGTGATTGATGGGTATGGCAGACTTCTCTCCAGAGGAGACATTGACAGAATGAAGCAAAAGAAGCTTTTGCCAGAAGTCTTGAAGATGGAGGCCATGCTGGAAAATGCTTGGCAGGAAAGTGCTGACCTTGATGAGTCCTTGAAAGCCAGGATCTTTGGAAAGCTGTGTGTGAGGTCTTGCCTCACAGTCTTGGGCAAAGGCAAGCAAGGCCCTGAAAGCAAAGAGCACACTTTGGAGCAATGCAAAAATTTGTTTATTGTGGACAAGGGCACTGTGAATGCAGAAAGGCTCCAGCCAGACTCCAAAGCCCCAGCATTGCCTGGGGTCAAAGACAGCAAGCCAGTTCCTTGTCTCATCAAGCAAATAGTTTGTGCCCTTTTTTTTCTTAGGAATTTTTTCTGTTGGTGGAGCCATTTGGCCACTCAGAATTCTTGAGGTTTCTTTGGAAGACTCCAAGAACCCCATGTTCAATGCAGAGCTGAAAGTTACTTTGCAGCTGGGTGGTTGGTACATTCACAAAGACCATGAAGGATTGCTATGGAGGTTGACAGAGAAGAAAGATCACTCTTGCAAGCTCACCCATGAAGATCCAGTGACTGGTGCTAGCCAAGCTTTAGAGGTGGCTGCAGGTGACATCATTGGGAAGTTGAAGATTACCAAGGCAAAGCCTCCCAAGCTTTGGCCTTCTGCTGATCTGTCGAAATCCTTCCTCAATGTCACTGCAGAAGAGGAGCACAGGAAGGCAAGTATCTACCTTTTGCTTTGGGAAGCATACCACAACAAAGACACAGATGAGAACTTCATCAAAGTGGTGCAGCAGCCTGGGAAAGGTTTCTCTATGTATGCTGCTTGTGGCATACCACAACACCAGCTTATTTTGATGCCTTTCACCGACCAAGTCTCCAAGCTGTCTTTTGTTCAGCCCAAGGGCAAAGAATTTGGGCAAGGCTCTTTTAAGAAGATGAAGTTTTTCATACTTCCTCCCAAGACTATGAAGGAAGGCGACCATGGACCTGAAGGATCCTTTTGTCCATTCTTCCATTGCAAGGCTGGTTCTTCTACTGGCAACATGGAGCCCACAACCATCAAGTACAAGGATTTGCAGATTGATGGCCTTCATAACTTGAGGCCCCTTGCCCAAAATGAAGAGATCAGTGTTGTTGCTTCAGTGACAGAACTGAAGGTGGTTGAAGCAAGCTCTTCCAAAAAGAGGAAGAAGGCTTGACAATGAAGTCTGGAAGCAAAAAAGCATGCAGGGAAAAAAGTGGCAAACATGTGCAACACTGATGAAAAAGCTTAAAAAAAACATATATCCAGTGGTGTCCATTTTTGGTAGGCAGCAATCTAGAAGATGAACCACTTCCAATAGAATGTTTCTTTCAAAATGAATGCCTTCTTTGCTTTTTCAAAAAAATACATGCATTGTATCAGCCCTTTGGCTACTGTGATTTCTTCTAGCCTTTATGGCTGCTTTGTAGCATCTGTTTCCTTCAAGCCTGTGTTGGCTACAGTTTGATGTCTGTCAGCCTTTGTGGAGGCTCAGTACCAGTTGTTTCCTTGAAGCCTCTGTTGGCTGCAATTTGGTTTTCAAAACCCCAGAGCCTTTATGGCTACATTTTTGTGAAGCCTTGAGTTTTCCATGTTATTTTTTTTCCTTTGCAATCACTGTGATTCTTTTCTTTGGAAGCCTTTTGTGGCTGCAGATCGGACAAAACCATGTCTAGAAATGACAGACCCCTCACTGATGAGGCCTTGCAGCAAATGCATGCAAGGAATCTTCCCAAAGAGGACTTTGACAGCCATGACGCTCGGCCCTACCTTCCTCTCTTTGAAGCCTGGGTCATTGAGATTGACCAAGCCAAATTGACAAGGCCTTTGACTGATGGAGAGTGACCCAACTTAAATAACAAAATTCTGTCCACTGCAGGTGTTTTTGATCATTCAATATGGGATCTGAGTTGTTGTTTGTTTTTTTCTGGGTATAGTTTCTGAGCCAAACTCATGGACACACTGAGGCAATGGATGAATCACTTTGCTGGCACCTTTTGGAAGCTTCCATATCTGTGGAATGGACGCACTGTGTGGAAGAACATGGGCCAGGACCATGGAGTGGCCTACATCTACTACCATCCTGATGGTGGGTACTTTGTGGGCACCAGGCTCATTGCACCTTTGGAAGGTGATCTCGCACCTTGGCCTGGATGCAAGAGCACCCTTTGAACTTTGGGCCATTGCACATTCCATGGAGGAATGACCACCCCTCAGTGTTCATCTGCACCTCTTTGTGTGAGAGACTGTACCTGAAGTCCCAATACCTCACAAAAGAGTTGGAAGCGCGCACTGCTGAAGTGAAGGATCTGGAGGACAAGCTGGAGGAGTCCAGGCAGCAGTTGGAAGTGGCAACTTCAATGCTGCAAGCTGAATGGGATCCTATGCAGGTGGAATCTGGACCAGCCTCCTCCTCTGGAGACTATGTCTTTGTGCATCCCACAGCAAAAGCAGCTGCAAAGGCCAAGAGCATGCCAGAAGCACCCCCACAGGTGACTTGGATTCATTTGTGCAGTTTATATATGAATGCTTGAAGACTTAGTATTTGACAACTTTAATCAATGAAACCAATGCTACAGCCGATATGGCTACATTTGCTACAGCCTATATGGCTACCTATAATGCCACAGCCTATATGGCTGACCAATTTAGGTTAAGCCTTTTGGCTGCACATCACATTGAAATCAGCTGTTGAGGCTACAGTTATTGGCAATCCAAGCTCTTCATCATAAAAAAAATCAAAAGAAGTATCACTCAAGACACTCCAACCCCTATCCTATTGTGTTGGGATGTTTTCTGAATTTTTTTTTGAATCTTAAACCTTTGGAAATGATCTCCAGGGAACCTTATATGGTTGTTGTCTTGAATCTGAGGTAAACCACAAGACTGGCTGGAAGAACAAGTGCGGAGCTCTGATGGGAGCCTATCTACGTTGGGATGAGCAGGAAGTGCAGAGGTTGGTCAGCAAGTGCCTTGCTCTTCAGAAATTACTTGAGGTTTTTTGTTTATTTTAGAATCTGACTTGAATATCAAAGGTGAGTCTGGACTCTTCATGGAAAAAAAATCAACTTGTAGATTTCCTGGATTCACATAACCCTTGCTGTTGCAAGTCTGTACTTCTGCACTTCAGGTTCATGGAGAATCCTGAGATGCAGCAGATTGTGCATGAGCACAATGACAAGATCAGTAAGGTTGGCAAGGATCCAACAATGGATTACTGACAGGAGTTCATGGCATAATGATGGCATATAACAAGAGTGAATTATATTTTTGAAATAAACAATACCTGAGAATTTCAAAGAATACAAATAAGATACCAATTCAGAATCTGAATTTTGAATTCCAAAAAAAAACTTCAAAATTCAGAATCTGAATTTTGGATACCAAAAAGAGACCTCAAAATTCAGAATCTGAATTTTGGATACCAAAAAGAGACCTCAAAATTCAGAATCTGAATTTTGGATACCAAAAACAGACCTCAAAATTCAGAATCTGAATTTAGGTGTTTTTTTGAAAAATCTATTATTTGATCCAATTCAATATTCCTAGGATGAAAACCTTAGTAGGTAGTCTGTGAATTCTATATTCAAGGCCATCAATTGTATCGCCAAATTTGGAAAACTACCTCAGAACCAGTCATCAGGCTTTGATGTAAACACTAGCTGGCATTCAGTTTTTATATCTATGATTAATGTTTCATGGTGTTTTTAGTTTTGTTTTGCAAGCCTTTGATGACTTGAGTTTTTGTATGGATGTCCCAACTGCTTGTTGTGACAGCATGGAGAAAAACTGTTGTGAGCTTTAGCCTGTTTGGGCTACTTTCTTTCAGCTTGCAAGGCTACAATTCAGCCATCATGGCTACATTTATTGAGCCCTGCTGGGCTTCTGTACATGTTTCCTTTTTTTTAGCCTTTGAAGGCTGCAGTTCAGCCATGTTGGCTACACTTTTTGGGCTTTACTGGGCTACTCTACTTTTAGCTACTTTAGCTGGGGTTGCCCATATTCATATGCAAGGTTGCCAATGCATTATTTCAGAACTTGGGAACTCACTGCTGCATTTGGGATCTAGAAGGACTTGGGGAAGTCCTGTGGATAGGTAAGAAATACTTTACAGCTCAAAACTGCTTAGATTGCTTATCTCCTTAATCAAAAGAAATCTCATAAACAATTTGGTGAACCTACCAAACCAAAACAAATAAATAAAGCCAGTAAAAACCTTTCTCCTACAAGCAGTCTTCATCCTACACTTTTTGTAAAAAGGAATCCCAAATTTTGATCCAACTAGAGCGGTCCCCAGCCATGTGGACTGCAGATGATGTCAAGTCAGAGATGGTGAACATAAGCCAGCTTTTGGCTGCAAGGAGAAGTGCTACTGGAGATGAAGATCTAGATGGTGAAAAACAACAGGAAAAGAGCATGGTGCAAGGGTGTGCTCAAAGAATCAAGCTCTTAGCTTCCATTTCATTGCTGGAAGGAAAGATGCTGTACGAAGCTATCCAAGAATGTGATCTGAACAATGACTTGAAGAAGCTACTCAGGTCAGCTTTAGACAGCAAACTTGCTGCTGGTACGAATGCCTATGATGACAATGTAGTTCTCAAACCTCAGATGCTCACCAGCATTAGTAACTATATGACAAAGAATGACTGGAAGATTCTGAACAACCCTTCCAGCACATATCTGGCAAAAACAAATGTCATAGTGAGAAGGTTGAAACTATGTGGAGTGAGGAGCCTTCATGAACAAACAGCCAAATATGGTGTGGCCTTGCTACTCACCACACTTACCCAATTACCTTCCTACAAGGTGATTCACCAGATGTTGGTCGAGTTCAAACAAACTTTCCACAGAGACTTGACTAAAGTCCAGGTTCCTTTCTTGAGAACATATCCTGAGAATGTGGAGGACTTGCCTGCAGCCATCACTGCAGTGGCTTTCACTGAAGAAGACCCTGTAGAACCCAAGCACTTGGAGAACTTGGTGATCATTGCAGAGAACCATGTGCCCTTGAGGCAAACCAGTAAGCTCATGAGAATGGACAATACTTCAATGGAGTTGCCAAAGAACAAAAAGAACCAGGATACCAACAAGAGCATGTCAAGCACACCAAGTCCAGCAGACCAGCAGGGAAACAACATGGAAGGAATTGGTGCTATTGGGCAAGTGGCTATGATGGTGCTGCAGATGGCACAGCAGCAAAGAAATCAATCACAAGGAAGTTCTGAGACAAAGATTTCTATCACACCAAAAAAGCAAAAGGAACTTGAGGATGGCAACCACAAGGCCAACAAGGACCTCAGTGCTGTGGCTGCTAGTTGCAGTGGTTTTCAACCTCAAGGACGGAACTTGGCATTGCTGGATGCCAAGAAAGAAGATGGAACAAGTCAGCCAGAGAAAGCTGAGGAAAAAGCTACTCAAAAAACACCTGCAGAGTTTGAAGAAGAAACCTTTGCAGCTTTGGTGCAGAGAAGTGAGCAGAAAAAAGAAGTCAAAAAGGACAACAAACACAAAGGAAAGGGACAGCAAGTGGCAAAGGCAAAGGCTAAAGCCAAAGAAAAAGGAAAACCTGCTGTGATGAAGAAACCATCTGGCAATTTCAATACCTATGAAATCCCAGGTTGGAGACCTGAAGACAATGAGGTGGGGAAGAACACCTACACCTCAAGGCACTGGCATGGAGCCAGAAGCTTTGCAACCAGAGTGTTGGGATGGGATCCTGAGCAGTCAAAGGCCTATGCAAAGAAATTCAGGGACAAGGCAGCCAGCATCTATGACAAGAAGCACCCAACTGCAGTGAAGAAGGCAAGGACAGCTTAGGCAACAAACTCCAGTGGCAAGACAAACTTGCTTAGAACTGCACTTGTGCTTGGCAAAAGAAAAAAGATTTGGCTTTGAACATAGCTATCTTGAATAGATATATCTTTTCTTCAAGCCACTAAAGGCTACATTTGAAAAAGAGCCAATAAAGGCTAATCATGTGACAGCCCTGTATAAGGCTACACACTAAAGCAGGCTAACTGGCCAGACTTGGGCACAGCCACCCACAAAACATTCTATGGACAACACAATAGAATCAGGCCCCTGCAGCACTGAAGACAAAATGTTCTTTCCTGACATGCTAATGGCACAGCCTTTGGGCTACATAAAATCATACAGCCTATAGGCTACACATGTGCTTGTGCAAATAGAAACAAATACTTGTTGATAAAGTATTCAAGAAAGTGGTGCTAGGATGCAAAAAGCTTTTGCCACCAATGAATATTGATCATTTTGTCAGTTCTTTGCTTGCAAGTGGCTTTGGCCCAAATAAAATTCAATGTGTTTAGGCAAAAGAAACTTTCTTTCAAAGCTGGAGATTTTTTTCAAAGGCAACCATCAGCAACACTACATTGCATTCAAAAGTGTTATGCTACTACATTGCATTCAAAAGTGTTGTACTGAAGAGCTATCAAACAAACACTTTGACATTTTTCACCTTGCCTGGTAAGAAACAAAGCTTCAAAGAAGCAAAAGCAAGCAAGCTGGCAAAAATTGATGGCTTTAAAAGGTCACTGCCTTTTATGACTGCTACAGCCTTGGCAGCAGTTGTTGATAAGATCAAGCAAGAAGGTCTTCCACCTGTGGGCAACAGAAAAGTTTTTACTGCTGCAGCACTGGCTGGCTTGCAAGACAAAGGATATGGACAAGTGATCACAACAATGAAGGTGCATTGCAAAGATGGGAGCTCTAGAGACTTGTATATGGCAAACCCACTGGCTTTGCTCCAAGCTGCTTACAGCCAAGGGGGGTCCTACTACAACTTAGTGCAGGCTACACTTCAGAAGCACCCCAGCAATTTGAACAAATGTTGGGATGCCATCTTCTACATGGATGAGGTGCAGGGTGGCAACCCATTAGGGGTCCACCAAAACAGGAAGTGCTGGGTCCTGTACTTTTCCTTTGCACAGTTTGGCCCAGTGGTCTTGCAGAGAGAAAAAAGCTGGCTCACTTTGCTGGTGGAAAGAACAGTGAAAGTTCAAGAGTTACATGCAGGAGTGTCCCAGATATTCACTGCAGTGATGAAACAATTCTTTCTACATCCTGGCTGGGATGTTGGTTCTGGGCTGCTTCTCAAAGGTCCACCTAATGGCATCAATGCCAGACTGCACATTCAGCTTGGTGCTGTGCTTCAAGATGGAGGTGCCCACAAAGCAGTCTTCCATGCTAAGGGAGACAGTGGAACTCGAATGTGCTTTCTATGCACTAACTTGGTTGCTGATAGATCGCGTTTGGTGGATGGTGAGAACCAGCTTACATGCAAGTTGCTCAGCAGGTCACAACTTTGTATGGCCAATGACAATGACATAAAAAACACCATTGCCAAGATCAAAAGAAACAGTGCAGAAATGAGTGTGGAGCACTTCAAGTTATATCAGCAAGCTACAGGGTTTAACTTTGAACCCTTTGGGCTACTTTTCTGTGCAGAGTTGGAGCATCACATTTTTCCAGCATCACAATATGTACATGATTGGATGCACACACTGGTGGCAAATGGAGTCTTCCATACTGTTTTCACTGCCTGGCTAGAGGCTGCCAATGGCCACTTGGACATCTACAAAGAGCTGGAGAAGTACTTTGACCTTTGGGTGCACCCAGTCTCAAGGAAGCTTCAGCACTTGTTCTCACCCAAAAGGAAGAGCAGCAACAAGGAAGCAGGTGTTTTCAAGTGTGATGCTAGTGAAGCATTGAGCCTGGCACCCATTCTGTGTTTCTACATACAGAAGACTTTCCTGCCAGCCAATGTTTTGCTTGCAGAGTGCAATGTCCCTGGACAGATTTTAGATAAGTTTGCTGCTAGATAAATGTTGTTTTTGTCTTTGCTGGTATACTGGAACTTTCTTTCAGCCTTTAAGGCTACAATTCAGCCATCATAGCTACATTCAGTTTGGAAAAATTCACTGGTGTGCATAATCCTTCCACAAGGTTGTGCTGGCAGTGGTGAACTTGATTGAGCTGGTACAAGCAACTTCTATGGTTTCTATTGCAGCTGAGAGCATCAAAGAGTCAGTAGATGAGTTCTACAGGGCTATGCTGGCAGCAAACTGGGAAAACCATTCCCACAGCAAAATGCACTGGCTGTGCCACTTTGATGCCCACCAACAGAAACTGGGTTTTCTTCCATCCTGTTATGTACATGAGCGGAAGCATAAGCAGGTAAAGAAATTCTGTTCCAATACCTTCAATACCTGTACCTATGAATTCAGCATTCTGAAGGAACTCTGTGCTGAAGACTTGCATGGTTTGCTGGAGGATGGGGCCTTCTGGACACATGCTCGACTGCAACACAGAAGCCTCCCTACCAAGAAAGTTTTACACCTCTTGCAAGACCATTTGGCTTTTTCAGAATTGTTCACTTGCTCTGTGGCTTGTTTGAGCCCTGCAGGCACAGCCAAAAAAGGTGACATAGTCCTTTTTGGTTCAATGTCTGCTGGAAAAGTTGTTTTGCACATTGAAGTTGACAAGGAGGTGTTGACTTTGGTGTCAATTTGTTCCTTCCAAGGCTATGATGCTGGCACTTGCTCAGGAAAGTGGCAAATGTCAGATGAGCATTTCTTTGTGTACACATCTAGCATAAAATGCGCTTTGGTCTACAAGGAACTGCCAAATGGCACAATTGTGGGATTGGTTCCACTAGCATTCAGGCCAAAGTGACCCAGAAGAAAAAGCATAGAAGAATCAATCATCTGAACTGTAGGAATGGCTTGTATTTTGCTTAGCCTGTTGGCTGCCCTTACTTATCCTTTGGGGTATTGTTTTTTTTAGCCTTTTGGCTACTGTTCCCTTCTTAGCTTCTTGCTGCTGTTTTAAGACCTTGTGGCAATTGTTTCCCCAGCCTTTTGGCTACTGTTTAATTAGCTTTTGGCTTGCTGTTTCTTTAGCCTCTTGGCTGCAATTTCCTTTGCCAAAAGCAAAGCCTTTTGGCTGCAGTCTCAAGAGGTTCTTGGTTGCAGTGTCTTTTGCATTGTATTGCTACAAGCAACCATATCACAATTCCTTTTCATCATTATGGTCAAAGTTGTTTTTCTTCAACAGCTAACCACTTAGCTAACCACTTAGCTAACCACTTAGCCTTGGACCACCCTAAGAGGCTAACCACTTAGCTAACCCCTTAGCTAACCCCTTAGCTAAGTGGCTAACTTGGCCCCCAAGTTAACCACTTAGGTAAGCCTTTAGTAAGTGAGGTATGTGTTTACCCTAAGTCAGCTAAGCTCTAGCTGGCCCCTGCTAACCCACCAGCTCGTCTAAGTGGAAGACATGCTCAGTGATGCAAGAACAGTTCGCTACACGCAGAGCAAAGATGGAGGAAGATCCTAGCAAAGTGCCCGAGATCCCGGGCGATGATCATGCAGAGTTTAGGGAGCAATTTGTAGCTCGCCATCCAGATGTTCTCCTTCCACACCATCGTGAACCCCATCGCAAGTTCGTGGAGAGAGTTCAGAGAGACTACATGGTTCACGGTGCACTTCCTTTCTATGAGGTAGGGGAGATCAGAACTCGGAGCGAGACGCTCGTCCAGAAAGCAGGACTGTCCAAGAATGCAGAAGATCTTCTCAAAGTCGTCACAGTTGAGCAGCCTGTGGCAGCAGCTTCGGAGTCCCAGGTCATGGACAAACTTCATGCTCTCTTCGTGACACTGGAATATCTCAACATTTGTGACTTCTCAGTGACCAGTGGACCGCTCAAGTACTTGGAGCAGCTCGAAGAATGGAGGCATGAGCACAGGGGTCTAGCATTGCTGCTCACAGTCGACTCTTTGATCCGCAAGAAGGTGGCTAAGCTCATGGCTGATCATCGCAAGACCTATACTACTTTCTCCAGAGCTCTGGTCGAAGTGTTGGAGAACCACAAGCAGTTGTGGAATGATGCAAGGTCTAGCGCAGAGCTCGACAAGTTCAAACAGGCTGGGCTCTCAGCCGCACCAGTGACACCGCCCAGAGGATCAAAGAGAGAAAGATCAAGCTCACCACCGACGCCGACCAAGAAGTCCGCTCGGGCAAGGAAGAACAAAGCTCGAAGGGAAAGGCAGAAGGATTTGCTTCAGAAGGCTCGGGCTCAGAACAGTGATGCCGATCGAAAGAAGGAGCCGAATGAGGCCAAGCTCACCAAGGACCCAAGGATCCCAGCTCAGGAATGGCAATCCATCACTTCGTTCAAATATTCTGGCAAAAGAAGGTGTCCTTGGTTCAATTGTTCGCTTGGTTGCCGTTTTGGGGATGCATGCAAGAACGAGCACACGTGCGTTGAGTGTGGGAAACCACACCCATGGCACGGCAACCACTGAGCGATCGATGTGAGTTCCACTGCTGTGGCTCCCAGCAGTGGAACCGAAGTTCAGGAGCCAGAGGTGGCGAATGACACTCCTAGTTCGGGGTCGAAAGCTACTGCCTCAGCTCGAGTCACATGGTCGTCTTGGGCCGCTGTGCCTCGAGATGCTCATCAAGTCGCGGCGGCAGGACCGTGGTTTGTTGAGATATACTCAGGTACGGCTCGCCTGACGAGTGTGTTGCTCGAGTTGGGTGTCAAGTGCTTGCCGCCTATAGATGTGGTCACATGTGGCATGGTACCATCACCGTTCGATGTGGTGGATGCAGACAATTGGGATTTCATCTTGCAAGTGGCAGCTCTCGGAGGCATCTCTTTCATTCATTTTGGGACGCCTTGCAATACTTTTTCAGCTGCTCGCAAAGAAGATGGAGGCCCTCCCCCACTACGCAGTGCTCTCGCACCGGAGGGGCTTGAAACCCTTTCGGGCGACAATGCAGCTTTGGTCTTTCTGGGCAATCTTTTTCTCTACCGCACGGTAGAGCTTGCCCTGGTGGTGTACCGCTTAGGCGGCAACTTCTCCATCGAGAATCCGCTGTTCAGTCTGATGTGGGAAGTTCCGTGCTACAAGGACTTGGCTCTTCGTGCCCACATCTTCGAGGTGGACTTTGATCAATGCATGTGGGGTGCTCCATCTATGAAACCAACGAGGTTGGCCTGCTCGCATGAGATGCTTTCAATCCTTCGAGTCCGGTGTGATGGCTGTCATCCACACATCAAGCTCAAAGGTCAGGTGTGGAGTACTCAATTCAAAAGGTGGGTCTTTCGAACCAAACTTGCTCAGGAGTACCCTTGGCAGATGTGTCAAGCAATGGCTCACTCTGTTGTTGAGATCATGGAGGACAAGTGTTCACACTTTGCAGACTCTTTCAGGTTGCAGGATGTGGGTGATCGGAAGAGGCCACTCGGTCAGCTTGTTCCCTTTCGTGAACACAAGCAAGCGCTTACAGCATTGTTTGCTCAGGCTGCTGGCTACCAGCTCAAGCGAGGGGCCCTTAAACCTTTGCTGGACGTGGAAACTACACCAGGGGCGGCGATCGAGTGGGCTCTATCGATCCCACATCCTCTTTCTGCGGCACTGGCTGTGGATGAGGATCTACAGGCAGTGCTGCAGGCCATAGCTCAAAGACCTCAAGAAGTTCTCCGGCTACGTCAAGTTGCTCTTCAGCATTGGCAGCAACGGGCCTTGGATCTACTTCCTGTAACAGCTCGTAGATTGGAGGAGATCGTGGATCCACATCTGAGGTTCTTACTACGTGGTGTCCCCGATTCGCAAGCTATTCAGCTCGGCTCTTTTTGTCATGTCGCTCTGTATGAAGAGATGCTCCAGACAGTGCAGTCTTGTGATCAAGATCTCCCAGCATTTCTGCTCCAAGGCTTTCCTATCGTGGGGCCCATTGCCAGATCTGGGCGGTGGGCCAACTACACTAAAGCTCAAGAAGCACTTCCTATTCAGGAGGCTGTCAACAAGGCCTGGGAGATTCGGAAGAAGATCGTGGCAAGAGTTCAAGCTGTTGCAGTCTCTGAGAATTTGGCCAAGATCTGGGAGGCAACAGAAGAAGATATTCGGGAAGGCTCCACTTTGGGACCTTTCTTTGATCATGAGAAGGTGTCTGAGGTGGTGGGGACTGACAAGTGGATCCCCACCCAGAGGTTCGAAGTAGTTCAGAAGAACAAAGTTCGTGGCTGTGATAGCGCAACTACCAATTTGATCAACCCAATTACAGTGATCACTGAGAAGCTGCAACTGCCATCGACTGATTCAAATGTGGCAGCGCTCCGGGTGCTAAGATCACTAGCCCCAGGAGAGAAGCTTGCGGGTTGGGTTCTGGATGAGCGAAAAGCTTACAGACAGGTAGCGATCGCACCTGAACACAGAAGGTTCAGTGTCATCTGTTTGAAAGAACCCAGCTCGGGTAGGCCAGCTTTCTTCGTTATGGTAGGACATTCGTTCGGGCTTGTTTCTGCTGTATACAACTACAATCGCCGTTCGGCTGCAATCAACGAGATTCTTGTGAAGCTCTTTGGTCTAGCAGCTTTCAGCTTTTATGATGACAAGTATGGCTTCGAAACAGTGAAAACCATTGATTCAGCTCACCACATTGCTCAGTGTGTCCACTGGTGGCTGGGGGCTTTGTTCGACAAGAAGAAGCTCCAGATTTCTAGGGCTCCTACGATCTTGGGAGTGACCTACAACTTGGAGGAGATGCACTTGGAGATCAAAGCTGATCGGAAAACTGACCTGCTCGAAGAAATTGATTGCATTCTTCGCTCAGACTCTCTCGAGCCTGGGTTGGCAGGGAAGCTCAAAGGAAAACTGATGTTCGGGGCTAGCCAGCTCTGGGGCAAGATTGGAAGAGCATTCTTGCGTGTTGTGTCAGAAAGACAATACGCTCGTTTCCCTTGCTCCGACCGGTTTGCTCTGGACCCTCCTTTGAAGGAGGCTCTAAACCAGTGGAGGAAGTTGATCAAGGCGGGTCCACCTAGACCGATCGACTTCAGGGTGGACAAGAAGGCGGACGTAGTCATTTTCACTGATGGGTTCACACCAGATCCTAGGTCTAACGATCGTAAGCCTGATCGCATAGGAGCAGTCATGTTCGACAGACGGCTCTTGGAACCTATCCAGTTCACATCGATAGTTCCTGATCAAGTGAAAAGGAAGTGGCTCCAGAGAAAGACTCAGATAGTGCCAGTTGAGATGGTTGCCCCGATAGTCGCCCTCGTCACGTTTGCCGATCGTTTGAGAGGGAAAGATCTTTTGCTTTTCATAGACTCAGAAGCTGTGGAAGGTGCGCTCGTGAAGGGATACTCAAGCAAGGAAGATCTTTGTTTGCTCGTTTCTGTTTTCTGGGACCTAGTTTTCGAACTTCAGATCACTGTTTTCATTGATCGAGTGGCCACAGATGCCAATCCGGCAGACTGGCCATCTCGTGGAGATCTAAAGACTGGCCGCTCGGCAGGTTGGCTAACGGTAGAACCGCGTTGGCCAGATTCTCTGAGTGAGTAAGACCAGTTCGTCGTTTTTGATCAGAAAAAGTGGGCCTGGGAGCGGTTTTTGATCTATCTCATTCTTCCATTTCTGGATTCATGTTCTCTTCTTGTTTGCTCTGATGATTCTGACTGCCGGGAAGGCGGTGTGTGTTTTTATCTGAGTTCAAGTTGAAGTTTTTGTTTGTGTTCCGGAGATGGGTTCGAGAAGGTTCAGACCCTTGGGGGAAATCTTTCGATTTTGATGCTCTGGATCTGACCTGCTCCACCCCATGCCTTGTGTGCAGGTTCAAAACATGTGTGAAGCTGCTCACTTGTGTGTACTGATCAGTTGAAGTGAAATCCTTTCACGTTCATGCTCGATGTGTGAGAAAACATTTTTTTCCTGAACAGCATTTTCAAGATTAGGCCCTTTACAGTGACGAAAGTGAAGTTCCGGAAAATCACAAACATGGATCCAAAGCAGACAAGAAAAGCTAGGTCCTTCCTACGCCAGGGCCTTTTCCCCTTTCAGAACTGGCGATTACGTGGCCAACTTCCCTTTACAGTAGAGAAGATAGGTTTCACATCTATATACATTATTTACGATCAACTTCATCGAACTCGCCAACATGGAAGTTGTTTCATAGATTCTAGTAGCAATGCTGCCAAATTGCATCGCCTTGAACATTCATAGGTAGACCATGGCAGTAGGAGCAACATCATTTACCTCGACCATCTTATGTTGTCAGATATTTTTAATTTATACCATAGCTTTCCTCAGTGTGTTCTGCGTCCTTGTATGGTTGTTCGCTTGGCATGAGTCAGCACCAACCTTCTGAGGAGGCGAGGCCTGTCGAGGATCCACCATGGAATTACAACCTTGTGGCGTCAGGAGGCTCAGGTGTAGGTACTCCGATGCGATCGCAAGATATTACATGTGCTGTGTTTGGATACGTTGGCAAATAACATGTTTGGTGCCAATAAAAAGTCACGCATCTGAGTTGCGACATCATGATGATGATGATGATGATGATGATGATGATGATCAAGGGGAGGAGGAAAAATGATGATGGTTGTTAATGGTTGTCATTATCGTCATCCTCCTCTTGGCTATTATCAGCAGCAGTACGAAGAAAGGGATCAGCAATCTAGCAAGTTGCAGGCTTCATAGACTACCACCTTTCGTTCATTGTTGTTCTGGCAATTGGCTGAACTTCTCGCACCCAGGAGGGTCAGAATCAGTTCTGCTTGAGCCACGCTGATGCGGTGGACTGCATATTTGGTCCCTGGCCAGGGCCCTAGAATCTAGAAGAAAGGCAAGAAGCACCTTAGAGTCACAAAGGTCTTCAAATTTGATGGTGTTTGATACCTCGGTTGGACATAAAACCCTCCAAGTTTGCATGTGGAGAGTGTCGTCCACGCACTTTGTTCAGGTGTTGACCCTTACTATCTCTGATATCCTTGACTCCTGTGCAGGACCTCGTGGTCAGCATGTTCTCGAGAATGTGGGGGAGGGCAGCACATCTCAAGCCGTCAGGCCTCCCCTTCTCGGCTGCAGATCTCCGTTGCATACCCTAACGGTTTCAGCAGGATAATTTAAAACTGACGGAATTGGAACACAGTAGCCTTATTAATGTCGTACAATGTCATAAAAGCTGATGGTGTTCATTGGAGGAATGCATGCCAGATCACGCTGGGCTTGTTATGACAGGACGTCCTTTCTGTTTCACGTTGCTGAGTGGAGATCCAAAACTTTTGTAAAGATTCCGGTCAACTGTCAGGTTGTGCGAAACGCACAAGCCGCCGGCATTCCGTGTGCCGGAGCCTTGCGCCGTGTGGAAGTTTGCAGTCAGCACTTTTGTCCAGGTGCCGACCTAAATGAACTGGCACAGTGACCTGGTAGGACATGTCTTTTCATCCAAGCAAAAAGAACAGATATTGGTTGATGTCAAAGGGAACGTAAATGGCAAGGTTGCACAGATGCATATCTTGAGGCACTAGAGGGGCAAACATCCGACTGCAACTAGCAGAGCCGAAAGTATCTCAAAGTTTTCCGACTCGGATTGGAATTCAACAGGCGATGAACCCAGAGATTGCAAGCTCGGAGCCTGGGGTTCGGGCACCTAAGAGGGCATGCAAGAGTTGCAATCTGTGTTCAGTACAGTGTCAGTACATGTCACTCACTTTAGACTCTTTAGGTGTTGATTTGTCTTTTTGTTTGGGTGAAGCAACATCGCCCTAGTTACAGATTCTGCATATAGTTGAAGGCGGGGCATTATTGACCGTCATAGGGTACAGTTTTTGCAGAGCCTTATTCTGTACATGAAAATCTTTGAATCTTTGGGCCACCAGCAAAACCGCCGATTTCATCGGCATGACCAACTCCAAATAGTCAGGTTTGTGGCAGCCTTGCACCAAATCCTGTGGAGGGGGAGAGGCTTTGAGGAGCAGGCGGAGTGCTGCATCTACCAACTGGAGGGTAGAAAGACCTCCCCTGACCTCATCTCTGCAAATTGTGCTTGAGGTTGGTCAATCAGTAAAAGTTTGTTTGGTTTAAGGCCGGTACTCAAGCACAACAGCTTACTTATGTATTTGAAATTTGCATATTTCTACCATCTTCTCCCCACTCGGAATTTGCAAGCACTACAGTATGTCAACCGCAAAGAGGCTATCATTGGTGATTAGGAGATATTAACTGCCACAAATGTTGCACCCCTGGAAGGAAAAAGTGAGTGTGTGTGCGTGTACCGTATGCCGTAGACTTTACACGCTTGCTCTGGCTCGGGACCACTGGTCGGGGAACGTTCTAATGCTTTATTGCTAATCAACTAATCGCCCCCTACGTACCCCCATCAGAAATCAGGGTTTAATGAGGCCTCATTATAGGGAAACCAATGGTTAGGAAGCCCTTAATAAGGCCTTATTTCTGGCGGGGTAGGTTAGGTGGGGGTAGGTGGACCAGCCATGGTATGTATAATTCACGGAAGACGCCTATTGGCGCTCGATATAGAAGATTCATGAACAATCACCTTTTGAGTTTGTTTGGGACCCTACCAACATGTAGCAACCCTGTCGAAGCTATGCTCCCCGGTGGGCGTTGGCACAACTTCTTTCATTTTACATATTACTCACAATTATTGTGTTCTCATTTGCTTGCACCCCACATATCATACATATCCGGAAGGAAAATGGCATGACTTTCGGATAAGCACATGGCAAACCAACAGCTTCGGTAGTAATCTCTTTCTGCAGGTGTCACATGCAGCTCTTTTGTGCATTTTTTGGGGCAAAGCAGCAAAACAATTAATTGTTTCAAGCATATTCTGACGTGGCAAGCACCGCCAGACCGGTATCTCAAGAGCCTCGCAACGGTGGAAGACCATGTCCAGAGATGTTCGCTCGTGAGGTGCAACTGGGCTAAATCAATCGGGATCTTTGAGATGGGGCAGCCTCACTGGCCAAATGCAGAACAATCACGAATGGCATTGTCCCGTACCAACCAGACTAACACTCCATCATCCTCCGATAGCGATAGATAGAATTCGTAACTTTATGTGGCCTTTCTTGATGCCTTCGAAATGCCCCAATGCCAGCGATGCCCGAAAAGGTGCAGGAATGCAACACCCAAGCTTGCCCAACCGAGTCGTCATGCCGTGCTTGTTTCGATGGGTCTGGAATGGTCCTTGGCCGGCCATTCAATCATGAAGAGAAATACCAGACAGGCACAGTCAGATAGGCCTCGCACTGACCAGCAGTCCGTTCAGATACATGATGAAATGTGATATTCGATTAGTTTAACACCCTAGCATTCCAAGTTTCCAATAATACTAGAACCTGCAACACGACGCAATAAAATGAAATACGTATACAATTTATTTATGCAATTTTATGCATATCGCACTATTGGACATGCTGTCTTCAGGTTCAGGTTTGTTTCTAGTGTTTTGTGACCCCTCCAAGCCCCGAAAGTCTCGACTGCGACTGCAATGGCTTTGCGACTTGCCGTGCTTTTGTCTCTTGTGGCACCTGCCTTGGCCTGGTACCGTACGGCCATTTCGGTCACGGGAGATGTGGTCAAAGGTGCTGGCAATCTGACCATGGGTGGCAAGGTTGGAACCTACACCGTTCTCCTCCAGGTGTTGAACCCACCAGCTGGCGAGTTGGAACTCTTGTTGGAATGCTGTGGCGATGCCGCCAACTTGGCGGGAGAAGCTGCCATTGCGATCAACGAGAATGCTGCGGGCAGCTACGATCAGATCAAGTCGACCTACAAGGGAACGGGAAAATGCAGTGAACCTGGAGTGTTGGAGCTGTTGAACCAGGGCAACCCAAAGTGCAACTA
>OMLO01000462.1_pt1 | contig 26209 bp, 18 predicted proteins | sample 1674811 | NCBI WGS metagenome assembly OMLO01 (sample SAMN06265003, study PRJEB25207) | coral metagenome | isolation source: Coral host | place: Mexico:La Bocana,Puerto Morelos, Mexico | collected 2008-11-13
TCTGAAGAAGATGGGTCCAGGAATTATGGATTGGTATGGAAAATTTGGAGTGCAGGGTTCATCAGAAAAACTCCGGGTTTTCAAAGTAGCACATCCTCATCACGCTTTATCTCACTTTAGATAACTTAATTTGATATGTCAAATTATTCTTGCAATTGCATTGGTTCTTTCTAATGATCAGTAAGAGAACAGATGCATAGATGACATCATTTAAAATTTTTGCATTTTTTTATATGGACCAAATGTGTAGCTCCAGAAAATATCCATACCTCTCCCATGTAAGGGGATTTTTTTAAGATCCCCCAACAAAACCGTTCTGGAAATTCAACTCTCTGAAGATTTGCTATAAACCGTGATTGCATTTGTACACCTTTGAGAGGGAATGTAATTTTTCCTTGCATTTTTCCATCCCTGCTATTGTATATTGGCTATAAAAAAATTAGACTAACCATAAGCTTTTTTTACTTCTAGTGTCAGTCAAACTGACTGCATCCTGTATAAAAGCTTGTTGTCTAATTGTTGTTAAAATGCACAACATATTGCAGTCTTCTAATGTGATCTTTCCACTAAGCATTTACATGCCTTTGTGTCAATTGCTGAATAGTAATATTTCTAAATAATGTATTACTTTTTGTAAAATATTTTCTAGGTGAATACAACTGAAGATGAACAGTCAAAGATGGCAACAGACTTTTCACCAAATGATATTGCCTTCTTCAAGAAAGCGGTAAATATACATGTTTATTCAAGAAATTTATTGGAAATCTACTTGCTGGACTACAAAATCCACTAGCCCTGGACTATCAGACAAAACCACCTTTGCACGTTGCTAAGAGGCATACTCTATCAAGACTGTTTTACTCTGTTATTGACTCTTTCAAGCAAGTAATTTCAGTGAAGGCATGACTTTTAAAACTGATTTAAGCCTTTTTGTATTGTTGTGCAGATGGATATGATAGTCGACTCTCCAGATGGTACAGTGTCTTCTCTTAATATAATCAATGCTTCAGCAGACTTGGAGAAGAGGATGAATATTACACATGCTGAAGAACTTATTGAAAGGCTTATTCAAGATAAATGGATGTCAAAGGTCAGGCTATCAATGCTTATTTGAAATGTACTCACCTAAACAACAAGTTCAGATACAAATAGGACCTGTCCTAGCTATTCTTAGGACTAGTTGTCAGTAAAACGCCAGAACATAAACAGTTACAAATGAGCAAGTAGCTTCAGCTTTTCCTACAATTGTTACTAATAAATGTCATTTTGGCTTTCACGAGAGTGTATATATTTAATTTTTGTTCATGGAAATTGTGTTTTTGGGAGCTTTAAGAGTTAGAGTTTTCAAAAGGAACCCACAATCTACTTTATCATCTCGGCCAGCTACTCTGCTAGGTTATGCTTTCAATTCTGTAGAAAAAGGCTTCCAAATCAGCTGCCTACTCCAACAGATAAAGCAGCGTGCTTAAAACTTTGTGACAACTCTATTTATAGAAGATTTAACTCCACATTGTGGCATGACATGCAAGAACACAAATATCCCTTTGAAACCTGAAAGGTACATTTAAGGTATCAAGACTACAAAAAAACTTACATTCCAGCTTGCCCATGGGACAAGTAGCCATTTGCTTGTCCTAGGCAAGTCTTTGTTTGGCCTTTTAATGATTTAGGGTGCACTTTTTTTAAAGAAAATCCAAGATTGGGTTCTAAAATCCGCAAACGATTTTGCATTTGTATTCTAAACAGATTAGTCCTAACCACTTGGATCATGGTGCACCAATAGAGCCAAAGAATAACTGCATTTTCAGTTCCTTTGATGCACCATGATCTGATCTAGTTGTCCCACACAACCCTTTTTAAAAGTGCACAATGCTAGATGGTAACATTGTTATTAATAATGTAGATATCAGGATCATACTCCTTGGGACCAAGAGCCATGTTGGAACTTTATCCTTACTTAAAGAGAGTGTATGAAGATCAGATAGTAGACTGCATGATGTGCAGTGAGATAGCTATAAGGGTCAGTATGTCAAGATTTATGGGATAATGTGAACTATAGGCATTCGTTGCTGAGCATTAATTGATACCCTTGATCGACATCTCATTTGAGACTCAGTCCACATCCCAGTAGACTGTTAAGGGTCTATTAATTTTCACAGACACACCATCAGGAGTTGATCAATACATACGAGTCAGTTGACACTGTCAACTGAGAGTGTCCAAGGATCAATCAGAGGGTATTGATTAACAGCTAGTGAACCACAGGTGCCTTTAGTACACATTTTCAGATTTACTTATGATATATGAAGACTATTTTCTTTTGAAGAACCTTTCTGTTGTTTAACTGATTTGTCTATTTCCCTACTAAGCCAACAATTATTATAATTATTACGCCATTTCTTTCTGTCATAACATTAGGGGCAATGTTGTTCTCAGTGCGATGGAAAGATTCATCACCATTGTGCTGCTCGTTACTTCCGTGGAAGGTAATAATGTATATATATATGAGTATATTACAAGACCAATAAAATTGATAAACTAATACAATAAATAATTCATTAGTCTCACTTAATTTTCTACACAAAAAAAAACCGGCTGCTGCATGCTGGATGCTATTTGACTGTAAAAAGTACAGTCATTCCTGTGCATCATCCAGCAACAATAACATTTACTTATACCAAAAAAGAAAAAAAGAGTGCAATAACTTGTCTTTACAAGGCTTTTAAATTCTGACAGAGCTCAGAAGACATGTCCAAACCGGCAGTGTGGTGCTGTGTGGATGCATGAAGTAACTCAGCTATCAGCATCATCTCCATCCCAAGTCAATGGTGGGTTGTAATTCATTCATTCAAGGTTTATTGTCTGAAAAGATAGTTTCTACGCACAGTTGAACCTATATTTAGCTGCCACTTATTAAACAGCCACTCCTATTAGACGGGGAGGTGCGCTTGCCTCGTGCTTAGTGCACATATATCTGGATTGAGGGGTCTGGGTTTTGAGCCCTGGCCAGGCAAGACTTTTCACTCTTACAGTGTCTCTCTCCACCCAGGTGTATAAATTGGTATGGGCAAACTTAATGCTTGCAGTAAACCTGTGAAGGACTAGCATGATTCCCATTCAGGGGGGAGTGAGTAGAAACATTCTTAGTCACCTCATACTACCAAAACCAGGATAAGCTCTGGCCTGATGGGCCACTTGGCTCGCATATAGACTTCACCTTGCCTATTAGGTGGCTAGCAGTGAAATTCCCAATGAGACTGTCAATCACATGTAAGGGTTTTTACTCTTAAAGCTTTCAATGAATAATTTGTGTCAAATTAAGACAATATACTTGTAGGAAATTTGTTGTTTTTCAAACATGGGCCACTGTATGCATACAGTAAATGTTATTGTATTCAGTGTATCACAAGGGAGGAAAATTAAAAAAAAATTGAAAGACACTGACAGTAGACAGCATTCAACTCCCAACATCACAACTTTACATGAGAACAATAATTATTTCTGTTTACCAGTATACATTTAACATGTGATGGATCAGGTTTATTGTAACTGAACTCTGTTTTGTTTCTAGGTGAAAGCGAAACTGGGCCTTCATCACAAGCTGGAGCCTCAGGACGACAACGTAGAAAGAGAAGATAAGAGCAGACAAAACTAGCTGTATACTATTAGTTAAACAGAATCTTGGTAGTTGTGGTTACAGTTTACATGTATATTTTGGACACTGATATAAAATACCGGAACATGGACACTGACTGTTTCACTTAAGAACTATTCCACCTCAGGTGTCTTTCAGCAACAGGTTTGAATACAACTCATGTTAAATTGGTTTGGATTTTGTTACTGTTTGAACAGCTGAAGAGGATAACAAAAGGCTCAAAGATATTATGTATTTTGTCAATATTATCTTACCCAAAGACTTGTCATTATAAATTAGTAATGTTGATTTAAAAAGAAGCTTAAATATTGCAATCAGTAGTGTTTTGTCACAATACTACAATTTTTCCAAAAATGCATAAATGGCCACTAAGGTATAGTGCATGACAAACAAAAAAGTGTTATTGCTACTTGTAAATGACTATTTTTACTGTATCAAAGTAATACCACTAAAAGACAAGGACAATTATGAAATTTTATTAAGAGTGTTCACAGAAATTTAATGTAAACTTTTCTTCCATATATTTTGAATTTAAACATCTTATTTCTAGCCAATAAATATTCAAAACATTTAATTCCTGCGATTAACATTAACGTGTCTATAGTGGCCATCTCTCTGTAATGGCTAGGATATTTTTTCTAAGTACTTTACATCAGTCAATACTTTATACTCCGTTCTCACCTATCTACAATGTTCAGTTAATTTTGCATAGATGTACCATATTTGTAGTAAGGGCCTACTGAAATGATATGAGAATATATTAATTTATTGTTAGCGTTATTTACAACTCAAACATTTTATATTAACAATGTTTCTGTTCTGTCAAGATAGACAAAAGGACACTACATTTCAGCTCTTATATCATGAAAATATTTTTCACACATCAACATTTTTGTTAAGTATAAGTGACGCTTGCTGTGTGATGTTAGACATACCTAACTGGTTGCTGTTCTCTTTAAGGTTCTGATTACTTTGATGGAATAAAAACACAATGAACAAACTAACCAGCAGCACATCACAGTTAATTACATAACATATTGCTAATGATATAGGTAATTTATTTTACATTAAGAACAAATATCTTTATTGAATAAATATTTCCTCCTATGAGTGTCTATTTAATAGCTTGGTTTTTGTACTTTTGTTTTGAACCAACTCCTTAAGATTACTCTCTCTCTCTCTACACACAATACCACAGTTTTTCTATTTCTTGTTAATTTAATTTGAAATAAAATAATTATAGCTCAAACACTAGGGGTTGGTTTGTGAAACAAGTTTAGCAAGTAGAGCTAAACATGCAAACAAGAGCCAGTGCTTCTGGCAATCGATGCCGATCATATTACAGCCACACCCATACCTTCTATAGCCAGGGGTAAAGGTGCAAACTCCTCCCACTTGTTAGTTAAAGGGTCGTAGCAGTCAATCTTTTCTGTTTCAACATTCATGCATGCACCCCCCATGGCAAGTAATTTATCATCAACAGCTGCTACTGCTGGGCTCTCGCGCCTCATGAGCATCGGAGGCAGTGAAAGCCATCTGTTCATACGTGGATCAAAACACTCCACAGAGTTATGATCTTCATCATAATCACTCCCTCCAACAACAAATATCTTGCTCTTAAGTACTGCTGCACCAAAGTATCTTCGGCGATAGCTCATGGCAACACAAGCACTCCAACGATCCAGCCGTGGATCATACCTTTCTACTGTGTTTAATATAGAGACACCATTATCTCCACCAATTGCATAGATAGCACCATCCAGAGTAACCATGGCAATTCCCTCCCGCATTGTGCTCATGGGCTTCCTGTGAATCCAGACATCCCTGAAAATAAAAGATTTTACAAGTTTTAAGCACTGTTAAAATATTTAACTTAAAATATTAATTTTAACCTAGACTTTGCTGAATGAACCAAAAGTTTGCCTGTTGTTTTGTTCCACAAATAAGATTGAGTTACAAAACTATCTGTTATTCTAAACCATCAAATAATTAACATTAATTTATTGGATGAGCAAAATATTGTGATTTGTCATGGGCGAGCAGATCAATTATTTTCCATTCCTGAAGGCTGAGACATAATTAATTTGAGAGACAAATCACAATTTTTTGCAATAATAGTTATATCACCAAGTTAGTTTTCATATTTGAATCACACTATCAGACAACTCGGGGAGATGATATGCAATTTTTCACAGGAACGTGATTACAGTTGTGAAAAAGAAGATTTTTAGTTGCAGCAAAACACATGTAGACAGTATGATGGATGATCAGACCACTGTTTGTACACAGTTACTTGCAGATCACATGGTGGGCACTTGGCCAATGAGAGTGCATCGAATGGTAATTGTTTTTTTGTATGCAATATTTATTTATTTAGTCTTTGTGTCATGTCTAATTTTCATAACTTTGCAGGGATATTAGATATCAGATGTTTCTTGAAGCTAATAGCACTTTGCTTTTAGAAAACTGTGACCTCATGACGATAAATTAATCGTCAAACAAATCAAAAGAATGATAACCTGACTGGATCATAACGTTCCAAGCTGTTATATTCAGAACGTGAGAAGTCACTCCCTCCAGATGCATACAACCAACCATCCAGCTCTACCAAACCAAATGCATGCCGGCCACAAGCCATTGGCTGAACATACGTCCACTTGTCAGTTGCAGGATGGTAACATTCTACTGAACTAAGGGCTACATCACCATCACATCCTAACAAAAATGGTGTACAACAATATTGTAAATACAGGTCAGTAACAGTAATCAACTGGCCTGTAGGAGGAGTAAGTATTTCTTTTAATACACAGTAGATGTGCAAAAGCTTTTACAACTGTTGTACCCTAGGGCACACTATCTAGCCATATAGAGAGTGGTTGCAGTTGTCATCTTCCTAGAGTACATTGGGGCTTATAGAAAATCTGAATTACAAAATGGCTGCAAATCAAGCCCAATAGCTTCATTAAAAGTCAAAAAGACCCAAGTATTCATGTAGTTAAATTAGTACTTGCAGCAGGTACTCAACCCATTTTATGAGAAAAGATGACAACTTATCCTTTTCTCTGTTTTTTCCACCCCTTATTAATAGACCTTGGAAAGAAATGAGAACAAAATCCCTGGAGGCACTAATTGTGCTTTCATCACAAATAGTATTTGATGCAGTTCCATGATTTTAAAAAAGGTTCTTATAACAAGCTCTTGCCTACCTCCTGCAGCATAAATATGGCCACTATACACAGCCACACCCACACCATCACGATGTTTGTTCATTGGAGCCATTTCATCCCAGATATTGGTCTCGAAATTGAATCTCCTGACACTGTTGAAGACTCTGTTATGTATTTCACCACCAACAATGTAGATCATAGTGCTCCTAGCTTTATGCCTTGCCTGTGTCACAAATGGGATGTTATGACGTCTTTCAGGAAGCAGATGAAAGTTCTTTGCCTCACTAATTAGCCTCATGCAAGTGTCATTGCTTTCTACCAGCTTCTCACTTTCTATACAATCAACTGGAGCAGAAATAAATCTCATATTCAAGGTAAGTTAATTGATGTTGGAAAAGTGTGTGAACTTTGCAGAAAGGAGTGTGATGGGAAGTAGAAATCAAGCAATAAATTGGGAACATTTTAGGGGGGAGGTGAAGAGCAACAGAATACAACAGAATGGTTCAATTTTTCTTTTGAAGCCGTTTTTGCCAACTGGAATTTCCACAGGGTGGAATTGACCAATTTTGGTCTAGCAAATTTCCATTTGTGCAGTTCCAGAAAATATTCATTCTACCACACAGAAGAGATTGGAATTACCTGGGGATGGGAGAACGTCTTTAAGAACAAAAAAATAAAGAAATGTATACAGCTAATTGGAATTTTCAGAGGAGTCGGTGGGGGGAGGGGGTCATAGACAAAACCTTTCCATGGGGGAGGTTTGGATATTTTCTGGAGCTACACATTTCATTTCCTGGATATTTTGAATGACAGTATCTCAAAATCCGTCGTAGCAATCATTATGAAAATCTTTGTTGAACAATGTAAAACGTTGTATTTTTAAGCTTGTGTGACTGAAATAAATGAGTGTACAATACAGAGGGCACTTGCTATGCGTGACTTCCGTGTGATCAGGAAATGAAAATAATCACGAGTTTCATTTTCCGAAGGAAAACAAAATAACTGCGCAAATTTAATACAGAAAAATCTTGGCCACAAATCTAGTTAAATACCTAAAATATTAACAAAATAGACAACTACCAGCCTCGATGACTACTTCTCAGACACAACAAAGCAAATATTTACTTTGCAGCAGAATGTGAAATTTATGTGTACACTATTGAGCAATTTAAATCTATCTTTTTTTTTAATTTAAAGAACATGTCTCACCTAAAATTTTCGGCGGTAATAAAGGGAGCCTAATGTCTTTAAGAAATCCAGGCAAATGTCGCTTCCGCCGAGCCTCATCATGATAGATCCACTGAATGGCAGAATCGAAAACTTCTTGTTCACTCGCCACGTCAAGGAAATCGCTCTTCAGCATGGTCGATATCTGTTCGCAAGTCGCGTTAAGAAATTCCTCAGACTTAATAACCTCAAGAAAATGTTTTTCAGCGTAGCATTGTGCGGCATTTTTGAGTTTTGAGAAGCCGTGGTGATCGGCAAAATCTCCAATCCCCAGACAGTTTGTGGGGTGTAACTGATTCTTCAAAAACCCACAACAAGATTCGATAATGGTGTTGAACTGGAGTAAATTCGACACAGACAGGAGGTTTTGTACGTTTTTCTCCGTAATTTTTATAGTCGATGTGTAGCAAAAATCTACTATCAGTTCCACTGCTTCGAAGTCTATTCCTTTGAGGGAAATCCTCTCTTGAACACTCTCGCACATGTCCGTGGTAAACATTGAATAAAAGTAGGGGCTATTCGCTGCTAAAACCACTCGGTGTGCTTTGATTTCTTGTTCATCCACTATAAGAACAACATCGCAAAGTTCTTTTTTTAAATACAATTTCTTGAGGCTTTCCAAAACGTGGCAAGCATGAAATGAGTCCTTGTAATTGAGGACTTCCATAAAGCTTTCTCCTTCCTTAGCGGTCGCCATTTCCTTTGTTTATTAAATTTACGTCCCACAATGCAATTTGAGCGTAAATTCGATGCACCTGCGATTTGCAGGGAAAACCCGAACAATGCACAAAATATTTGTTCCACTTCACCAGTTATTTCTAAAAAAACGAAAACACTTGAAAATCATATCTTATGCACGAGCAAAAAAGGCCAGAACAGACGTTGACCTGAATTTGACTCGAAGTTGAGCCATAGCTCGTTTTACCCTTGCCGAGAATAACCTTTCCAACCTTTTGTGCAATGTTTAATTAGACTAACTACGGACGAATCTTCCACCCCGAGGTTCAAAACAAAAATGAGGTTCTGCAGCCTTGAATCGCTCGCGTTCTAAAAATATGTTACAGGTAACAAGAAAAGAAAAGTAAAGGCCGGGCTCAAACGTAGAAACGCAACAGAACATGAAATTCTTCCAGGGGACTGGGCATGAAATCTTCGGAACGTCTTTAAAATCTTCGGAACGTTCTCGGAAATGATCGGGGTATGTTCTTGATTAAAATTTCTCACTCGTTTGGCCCGGAAAAAGTTGCACGGGTGATATAATAACCTCTCATATACTGGCTGTGGTGGGGGTGGAGTAATGGTGTTTTATTGATTGACAAGTATTAAAATGAGCAGCTGGAAAGAGGCTCATTCATTTCTATTCTCTTCCTCTCAAAGCTGAAGAAACATGACTTTCTAGACCATTCCATGTAGGAAAATTCTATGTAGTTGAGAGTGCACAGTCCATACGGCCCCAAGCTATAACTTGGGAAAGTTTGGCAAGGCGCATCTCTCTATCACTGGAAGTCACTTTTTACTTATATCCACAAGTTTGTTCCAAATTTTTAGTCTGAGGTATCTAAGAATGTTTGCCAGGGTTTATTAAGTTGCATATAAAACTTTATTCACTGCATAAGTATGTTGCAATAATTACAAGAGCAGTGACACAAAAGTTATTACTGAGCATTTAATTGCAACAGTAATACTCACATAATTTGCAGCATTACTTTACGACAGAAAACTACATTTTTAGTAATAAATGTTACAAAAATACTGAGAAAACCCTGGACAAGTCAATTAAATTCTGCAGCTTAAAACGTATTTTACCTCAAAATACAAAAAGCTCTTTTAAACTAGACATTAGTTTCTGAATCATGTGTTTATAATGAAATTCAAACAACATCATTTTGATGTACGTAGATTTAGGTTTCTATAACAGGCAATACGTTTTCTAACTAAAACATAATCTCAGTGTTTCTGATTTAAGACTTGGACTTGTTAAACAAGAAAGAAATATTTACCCACTTCCAACCCGCAAATTTACATTAGATTATGAGCTTGAGCTTTCTATTGCTTACAAAAATCAAGAGCAAATAATAATGCTATAAATCTACTAGTCATTCAAACCTGAACTAGTAAATTATCTAAATAATCTTCAAAGACACTTAGAAAGGCAAAGAAGCAACTGACATTTCATTAACGACTGCACACTGCTGGCCTTCTCACTAACTAAAACAGAACAGCTGGTGAGTTGCAGAGCTCTTTAGCCTGCGTAGCAGTCTTTTTTGTTTCCTCTTAGCAGGAGAAAGCAAGAGCCAAGGGGAAGTTGCACAAATGCATGGCGAGAGCAAAAAGAGGAACGGGGGGGGGGGTTGGGACCTTTCGTTCCCTGCCCCTCCCCACCTTGCCACTAATTTTTTGTCACCTCTGTCCCCAAGCCCTCACACCACTCCCACTTGCCTGAAAGGAAACGGAGAGGACTGCTACACAGGCTAAGAGCTCTTAAAAGTAAAGCATTCATGATAAAATGCTAGTAGATTTATACTTAAAACAAAAAGAACTGGAAAGTAAAGTACTATGAATAATAAAAAAAATACTTAATAACCAATAAGGCAAAAATAATCTATGTAAGCCACTTTGATGCCAATTTTACACTATATGCCTGAATTTAGTTCCCATAACTTTTGCATCAAAATACAAAGAAATGACCTACCAAATCTCTGTTATTCATCTTTGCTTTGCAAACATTGAAACTGGACCTCTACGCCACTGCATAACAATTTACAGAAAGCCATTTCTTTCAGAAACTCAAAATATCAGCTCTTCTCACACAGCCTCTACACTTTTGTGTAATTTTAGTGCTGAGAATTTGGCAGAACATCAGGAGAAGATGTAAAATGTACTGTACGGTTCATAATTTTATAAAATCATAATTTGAAAAGAGAATCACCAAGATAAAAAAAAACTTAATGAAGTTACTTGAAAAAGAAACAAAAATTTTTCCTGCAGTCAATAAAACAATTAAGACAAAATAACAATATTCAGTGTGTAACATTATTCCTCATACAGAAAAAATGAAAAAAAAAATCTTTTGACATTATTTACACTGTATACAAGTGAACATATTTCAATACAATGGTTCATTCATGATTAGGACTCTATGATATATTAGCACTCCCAATGCTGAAGTATTTATGCTGACATTAACTTCTGATGCCTAATTTTTTTAAAAAAGTTGCTTCAGCTGCTGCAACCAATTACACAAAACCATGAAACAAGGTGGGTAGGTAAATTAAACTGACTGTATTTTAAGCCAGCTACTGGGAGGAAACACACATTATGTAGCAATCATCTTATCACATCTGTATTTACAGTTGATAACTTATACTATTTCAGCTCAGTAATCTGTGGTTGAATGCGAGCTTTCAGTCAAATAGTTTGGACGCCTTCTAATGATATGGCACAAGCTGCAGAGTTTTTCAGAATCAGGACAACATTGTCCCACTAACAGTCCAAGGTAAAGACAATAAAACACATAACAGTGCAGCATGGCAAAATTAATATTAAACTAAAAATGTCACTAACTGTTCTCAAGCAGTGTTATGCACTAGTATTTCTTGGCATGATGATAAATTTCCTTGCAACTATAATTGGGCACTGAGAAAGATTTGAATTAATTATTGTGCAATAGATAAAGATAAATTCAAGTTAAATATTTGAAAATGTTTTATGTGGATTTTACTAAATTTACCACCATAACCACTTCCCTCTACTATGGTGCTAGATGCGGAAGGTGCAGATGAGATCCTTAAGTTTGCTTATTCCATAAAACACACGGAAATATAATTTCGTATGATCCTGTTTTCATTTTGGGAAAGTTTTGACTGTTAGGAAGTAAATTGTTATGGTCACTCTAGGTAATCTGGTTCCTGGTGACAGGTTCCCACAAAAGGATACCTCTCTACACTTCAATCCAAGATACATAACAAGCACATGAATGTATTCTGTGCGGTACTGTAAGCCAGACATGTGCCTGTTTATTACAACAGAGAGTTCACAAACAGAGTTTGCTCACATGTACAGCAACCTTCTAAGCTAGCCTGTAAAATAGTCAGAATCAATCAACACTGTAGCAGTAGCGCATGAAAAAACAAGGAGACTATATTCACGGATAACAAGCCAAGTTTGAGCATCAAACATGTAACCAGTCCAAGGAGTGTGTATAAGAACTGGACAAGACCTCATCTCAGTACTGCAGATGAACATATCAACTGTCACTGGTTAAACATAACTTGTGATTTAACAAATAAATAGCAAAAATGAGTAAGTTGTGTGCCTCAAAAGGCTTCTTTCGGGATATATTAAAATTCAACTTGATATCAAGTTCTAGAGGCACAAACAAGGTAAATGAACAAATACGACCATTCAATTTCCTTTATTTGTGAGCTCCGGGCCTCGCTGCCAAGCTGAATTTTAATATTTAAAAAAAACTTTTATTATTAAAATACAAGCTAGTACACTTCTAATGAATGAAGCAACTCTAATAAATTATTTTTCAGATTGTCTAGTTTCATTAACATTCTAATCAATGTTGTTATAAAATTTCTTTCTATAAGCTAAAATGCTTATTCTGTGTGACATGCACTGAGAAATTGTGAATTATAATTTGAATACTTTGCTAAAAAGTACAAGAATGTAAAAATAGTGTTCTTAGGGTACTTCTCTATTGTCTGTTATTTTCTGTGGAGGACTAATCTTGCATTCTGGAGATGAACAAAGAGGACAGAAGAAGTGAGGAAATAATGATAGTGCACACCCACACAGAACTACTAAAGTATTTCATTATATTAGAATTTATTATTACCAGGAAGCCATTAAGTCTACAAAAAAGCCTTCTACTGTACAGAGGAACAGATGACCCAAAACTGTCAGCTGTTTCATTCACACAACTAGGATGACTACTATTTTCTCTGGACTGAATGGTACTCCATCATGAGCTACCTCAAGCATTTAGCCAGAATACCCAATCAAGAGAGGTTTCCATTTTGTACCCCAGAGTGTTGTAGATCAAACTGCCTGTCACTGCCAGCACTTTTTCTCCTGTGCTATATCAACTTCCCTTGCTAGTTCCCTTAATGGATGGAGATTGGCATTCTCCCATAAGTGAGATTAAGTCTCAAACTCTTAAATCACCCGAGTGCCATTTTTGATGTAATTCACAGTATATGGTCTACTTCTCTTCCAAGTGAAAAAATGCTGTCTAGTTGAGTGGAACTTACCTGCAAGCTCTAGGAAAAAAATAAATTTCATTGACTGCACAACAACATTTCAAAACTTTGGTAGGCAGTTAAGTCAGTTAAGGAGACTTGAGTACATGTGGTTAAGATTGCCTTAGATTTGTCCAACAAGTTCTGGAAGAAAATGTACAGTAGATCACAACTCACCAAGATATTATGGATCCAGTTTCTTATAATTAGGCTCCGTTGAAACAAAGTAGTCTTCTAACAGGGATTGAAGATAATCAAATGTTGGTCTTTCCCATTCATTCTTCTTCCAGCATTCCAACATAATGCCATAGAGTGCATCAGGGGTATCCAAGGGCTTAGGCATTCTGTAATTACGCTCCACTTGGGCTAACACCTCAGCATTCGTCATGCCTGGGTAAGGAACACGACCGTGTGTTACCAATTCAACCAGCAAAATTCCAAATGACCATACGTCTGATTTGATGGTAAATTTGTTGTACAGTGCAGCTTCAGGAGCAGTCCATTTTATGGGAAACTTAGCTCCTTGGTGAGGGTTATACTCGTCATCTTCAATCAACCTTGCCAGACCAAAATCAGCAACTTTGCAGACATTTTCATCTCCAACCAAGATGTTTCTTGCTGCTAAATCACGGTGGATGTAATTCATCCTCTCTAAGTATGCCATACCGGCAGCCACCTGTGCCCCCATGTCAATCAGTTCTGGCAATTTCAGACTCTTGCCATCTCCTTTCAAATAATCTAACAAGCTTCCATGCTTCATTAACTCTGTTACAATGTAGATGGGCTCCTCATTTGTGCAAACTGCATAGAGCTGAGAAGACAAAACAAGATAAGTATTTTCCGGGGCATTGAAATTGGAGACAAAACTTTGAAATTTTTGCTCCAGTTTTATCAGCATTTACCAGTATTCCTTGGATTTGCTTTACTTCAATTTAACCTCAATATTTATTCTTTAACTTAAGGGGGTTTGAAATCAGGAAGCCAAAGATGCAATTTCATCCATTTTGGGGGGCAAATTGTTGTACTTTTAAGTTCATCACAAGTGCTTTTGCTGAAAATAAGTTGTTTAAGAGCATAAAATTAGACATTGATTTCAGAGATTTAGGGTAACCCTTTAATACACAAATAGTGCTGTTTCACCTTTTTAAATACTATACAGTGTATTTTCTTCTTGAAACATCTCAGTCTGCAAAGCTTAATTTATTGCTATGTGTGTGCAAATTTTAATAACCCAAACAGGTGACTACATTCATCTTTATAGCTCACGGAATTGCATTGGGTTATGATTTTACCTGTATAAGATTAGCATGTCTCAATTTCTTCATTATTGCTGCTTCTGCTAAAAATGCCTGAGGTGACATGGTTCCTGTTTTAAGTGTTTTCACAGCAACATGTGTCGTTCCATTCCAGATTCCGGCCCAAACTTCACCAAACTGTCCTGCTCCCAGTCTTTTGGTCAATCTCAGGGACTCGCGAGAAATTTCCCATGCATCTTTAGTGTTGTAAGAGAGGCCAGAAGTGACAGGCTTTTCCGCACGGCATGCATAACTCAGTTTGCAGCACAGGCCATCGGCATCCTCACTGTAATGCTCAACTAGCTCTGGAAGGCTTGCAAAAGGTGCCCGCGTAGTGATATAATAGCCTCCATTGTCCAACTTGCGTATACGGTAGTGTCTGACACTATCTCCATCTCTGATGGACAATGAATAATTACCAGGCATGGTCTCTGAGTCACGGATAAGGTAAGTACCAGATGGACTTCCAGGAGCAAGGAGCTTCTTTTCAGCATCTGCTCGCTTTATCTTGCCAAAGAACCAGCTGAGGAAAAAATTAAGTGAAGTAAACCAATCAACTATAAAACACATCAGTACTTATATCATGAAGCATATTTACCAAGAACTAATGAATGAGAATACAGATGAGAATTATTAAATTAATCTGAATGTTTTCTGGAATTGGCAAATCAACTCAATGATGTTATCAGAGGAATAGTTAAAGAAAAATTTCACTAGTTTATCAGCTCATCTAGCATGCAATGTTTCACTTGCTTCATTCTTGCAAGCTACTGAAAATGACATTTGCTCAGGCTGAAGTCATCAACTACAACAGCTGTGCAGACAAAAAAACCCTGACATAAAACAAATTTATCACTTTAAAGGCTTGTGCTTGCTAATTTGCATTGCAATCAACATGAGAAAAAAAACAAAGGAGTGAGCCTGTGGGACACTTTGCAATGTACATTGTAGCAACCAAACAAGTAACTAATAAAGCATAATTAAATAAGTCATTCCAATCAAAACTGAAAGCTTATCTAAATACAGTTAGTTATTGGCAAAAGTTTTCTTTGATTATGAGTGAACAACAAAGCACTAATTCTTGACATTTTAAGAACTTAGATTATGTTTCCTTATAACCACTTCCTCAAGCTTGAGCTTGCCAAAAATATAAAATTCCAAGGACACAATAGTTTATTAGCATGACAAAAAGTGCGCAAAGGGATAGAAGGCAAGAACTGACAACAATTTTTATCCCGGAAGTAGAACTGCGTTTCAAGCGAGCTGAAACAAGATCCGAAAAATTTCAAAGCGTGAGACATCCAGAATTCACACGAAAAGCCCTGGATCGCTTCCAAAGCATCACAAATGATAAATGGAAATGAAACTTTCACCCTCCTGAATGCGCGCAGGAAGGAATGACCCAAATTTTATAATTCAGTACTACTTTATGACTTGCAAAACTACGCAATCGTTCTTGCAAGAGCCAAACTATGCGAGAGGTAAAACAAAAACGATGACATCTTCCTTAAATATGTTGAACTTTCCGGCTTCTTCGGTGAGCGACGAATCATGAAACAACCCACGTCCGGTGTAGCTAAAGGACGTTTAAAGATAAATGATCATGATCTTCTGGCCGGCTTTATTCACGCATAACAATACGAAAATAAAAGGGTTTCCATACTTACTCCTGGGCGTTCACACTTAGTTCAGGTGCAACATAATTGCTTGGAATATAGCCTTCCTTGTAAGTGGTTAGAGACTTGGCCAGCCACCAGTCGCTGTCAGTGTTATCAATTACTTGAAGCCTCTCGCCTTTTCTGAAGCTCAGGTCTTCGTTGGTGCGCGCATCGTAATCATACAGAGCGACAAACACTGTTATGCCTTTGGATGGCTGCATCACCGAATGGCTGGACATAATAGAGGACGGCTGGTGGAAATTCACACTCTCTGCTGGAGCAGAGATACGTTTCTGTGCTTCCGTATCATTCGCTTGGCCGTTGTTTGGCGGCACGTTTCTCCCAGACTCACCCTTGGTTTCATACTTCTTCTTCGTCTTCGTCTTTCCACAACAGCAACCCATGGTTGCTCCAAAAATAGGGAAACTCAAACTGACTTTTCCCCGTTTCGGAATCTAGTAAATGTAAGAACTAAAGATATGTGTCTAGGTAGAAATGCAGAAATGACTCTTCAAGCAATGTTGATCCGAGGGAGGAAACCGAAGGTGATCAGTGCGCTGCGCAAGACTGGGAGGGGAGCTAGCAACCAATGTGCGCTCAGCTGGGATGAAAAGCGAAAGACTGGGCAGAGATAAAAGTGGGAGTGCGCAATCCCGGAACTGTGTCCCTCAAGCGTTCTCGATCACACAGAGACCAGGTTGTCACATATAGAGAGTTTTGGGTGCTGGTCTTGATTCTTTCTAACCCATGGGAGGCTGCATGGGTAAGGAGACCCATGTGGACGGGAGAACCGACGTTAAAAACGGGCAAAATGTCCCTAACTCCACGGCAAGTTTGAAAGAAATTACACCCGAGGTTAATGTTACCGGATCCTCAGATCAACCCGATCAAGAGGGAAGATACGTGCCAGAACCTCCAAGTTCACCGCCAAGTGCCGTAAAACCCCTTTACGTTGCTCTCTACGACTACGATGCACGAACAGAGGAAGATTTGAGCTTCGAGAAGGGCGAGTTTCTTGAGGTATACCCCGAAGATTTAAGGAACGATTGGTGGAGAGCTCGATCTCGCGATACTGGCCGCGAAGGCTTCATTCCAAGCAACTATGTGGCTGAAGTCCAATCTTTGGATGCAGAAGAGTAAGTCAATTCTACATCTTATGATGTTTATTACAAAGCTATTTTAAGTAATTAAAAAAGAGAGATAGAGAGGCACGAACTCGCGAAAGTCAAAGTTATGTAGTTTGGAATGTGTGTTTTGAGGAAGAGGTCACATAAATAGCTTACTTTATGGGATTCATGTTGAAGCTCGAATTAGCTCAGTCTTTTGTCGTCTGTATTTCAATTTTAATTGGCAATTCTTTGATTCAGGTCTGCTTTAAGGGGTTATTTTTGCCAAACTTATAGTAATTGAAGGTTAAAAAGTGAAATAGAGTATAACGTTACATATTTATGATTCATCAAGCAGTGAAGTTGCAGTGATCAAATAAACACCCGGAAATAACTAAAGCTTTAGTCGCATTGACTTGTTCTTCATTGAAAAAATGCTTTCTTCCTTGGATTGTTTCTCTCGACAGATATCTAAGCGATTCAAAGTAACTATGTGCAAAACATATTTGTCAGACACGAAAGGAAAATTATGTCTAATTTTGTACATTTCCATATATATGAACACGATTTTTTAGTTAATTAGTTATGCAACATACTTGTAAAAACAAATTGTTCTCTTGATGGAGTTAAGTAGAACTTAGGTAGCTATAGATGTGCATGGAAGGTCCAATAAATTTTGAAAAAAATTACCTCTAGATAATTATGCAAATTTCGACTTGGTTGTCAAGGGATTCACATGCACAATACATGTAACTGCACAATAATTGGCTGTGCTCAGACTTTGCACAAGAGGCATTTTATGTATCATTTGCAACAACTAGGTTTGAATAGTCCTGCTAAAGTTAAAATGCTACTGATCACATTTTGGATTATCACTATATGAAGTTGTTTGAGGGTACCCTATACTTTTTTGTGACACTTGAATAGGCATTTTTCTCTTTGCGTGAAGCATGAATGATGATTTATTTTTTCCATGATTCGTGAATCTATATTTTTTCATCCTCGGGAAACTGGCTTTCGATTTTTTCGTGATCCGTGAAAAATGCATTAATATAAGTGTGATTTGTGAACCATCGACTTTTGTGGGGATAAGTTTTCACTTTTTGGGAGATTTGGAGATTAAAGCTCGTAAACTGTACCAAACTGGATGTAAAAAGCGTGAGGACAAGGGATAAATTGATTGAAGGTGAAAAGTATAGTGATGAAAGTGGTGGAGACCCAGGCAGTGATCTGAGTGATGATGAACTAACTGGACAAAACTTGTCGTTTTTGAGAGCCACTCGCTCAAGACGCAATATCTCGATCAATAAGAAGTACAGTATGGTGTGTAACATTTTTTCTGCAGTGGCTCTAGATGAAATGAAATACATGCATGTCGCGATTTGGGTAGAAGTCGCAATTTGGGTAGAAGTTTACCAGTTCAGTAATCATGCACCAAAAGCAGAAAGTGACCAGACTTCATTTCCTGCTGCTACCATACTTACTCAGTGGCTTCCAAACCGGACTGGTATACTAGTGTTCAACGGCAACGCAAATGGGACTGCAGTTATTAGCAATTTTTCTAAACCTAGTTTACCTGCTTTTTATACAATCGTCCAAAAATCATAGTAATTTATGTTGTTATCATTCAATTTCCCTTTCTTCTTTTATCATTCATAGTTGGTATTTTGGTGACATAAAGCGACCAGAGGCAGAAAAGCTATTGAAGACACCACTTAATGAACACGGAGCATTTTTGGTGCGGGATAGTGACAAGGGTGGCTATGCCTTGTCCATGAAGGATGGTGACATGGTGAAGCATTACAAAATTCGCACTACTGAAACTGGCAATTTCTTTATAGCTCACAACAATCCCTTCACCACACTCTCAGATTTGATTCAGTATTATACTAAAACTGCAGATGGGTTGTGCGATGTTCTTAAAAAAGCATGTGTCAAGGTGAGGTTCTTTTATGATAATCTTGATTCCCTTCATGTGTAATTTTTATGGGTAACATCAAGTAGAGGTATTTTGGGTTTTACCTCATGGCAATATTGTTATAGCTGGAAAAATATTGAACATATACTTGTGTCCTTTTGTATTTATTGGTAACCATCAGTGTTAATTAATCTTTGGCCATTTTTGACAAGATGCAGCGGGGTCTGTCTGGAAGTAGGGAGTGCAGTACAACTTGGCTGGTTCTCAAATGACTGAACACACATGACTTGTCAAGACTAAATTTGATTCCGACATATTAATCCTATTTCATCCGTATTCACTTCTCTTTGTTGACAGAAGTTTGATTAAGGAGTAAACTGCAAGAAAATTAATTTGGAAATTGGGTACTTCCAGTTTAGACCCACTTGCATCTTGTTATGCTCTTACAAAAGTTGAATTGTTTTGTCTTCTGTGTAACAAAATGACTCTCGCCTTTTGCTACCTCCTTGTAAGATTGATTCCTGCAAGGAAGTGAAAATCCCAGTGGCCAAAATTTCTTCATGATTTTCAGGAAGATTATTGTCTTTACTGATTATCTTCTTTAGGACATATATATTTTTTTAAAAAACTGCCATCCTTTGAGTCATCAGTGTTATTGCATGGCCTTAAGAAGAACAAAATTCCTTCCATGATAATAGCTATTAATTCAAGAAATAGTAAGACTGACTTTTTTGTTTATTATAATCTTTTTTTAGACTGAAAAACCCCAAACTATAGGCCTATCACATAACACTGTAGATGCATGGGAAATATCGCGTGATACACTCAGGCTTGTTAGTCGCCTTGGAGCCGGGAACTTTGGTGAGGTTTGGCAGGGCGTTTGGAATGACACCACCCCTGTGGCAATCAAAACATTGAAGCCTGGCACAATGAACCCCACTGCATTCCTGGAAGAGGCTGAGCTTATGAAGAAGTTGATTCACGACAAACTGGTACAACTTTATGCAATTTGCTCCAAGGAAGAGCCAGTTTACATTGTGACTGAGCTGATGCCAAATGGAAGCCTACTTGATTATCTCCGTGGTGAAGAAGGACGCAAGAAGAAAATGGAAGAGCTGATTGACATGGCTGCCCAAATTGCTGCAGGCATGGCTTTTCTAGAAAAACATAGCTACGTCCATAGAGATTTGGCAGCAAGGAACATCCTGGTTGGACATCGTAACACTGTTAAAGTGGCAGATTTTGGTCTGTCACGTGCCATTGATGAGGATATCTATGAAGCCCATGAAGGAGCAAAATTCCCCATTAAGTGGACTGCTCCGGAAGCATGCCTTAAGAACCAGTTTTCCATCAAGTCTGACGTGTGGTCCTATGGAATCTTGTTGACGGAATTGGTGACCTATGGTCGAGTTCCCTATGCTGGGATGAATAATAGACAGGTAAGCAGTGTAAACATGCACCAAATTCATAAATGGCGAAACCCTTGGGCAAGCCTCTGTATGAGAGAATGAATACATGGCTGGTGATGATGGGATCCTAAATCCAATATGGGGATAAGTGAAGTGGGAACATCTACAGCTTCAGTTTCACTAAAGGAAAGTTGTGAGCATGATGGTGAAAACACAGCCCATACCATGCCTAGATGGCTGCCAAAACCAAAAGATTAGCTTTTCCTAATTCTGCTGGTTTCCTTCCTGAAAAACAAGCTTCAATCAGGAATATGGCTTTCCTTAGTTAAAGTGGAGCTGTAGATGTCTCCATCCTACTTATCACCATATCGGAGTTACACTGTAGGATTCTATCCTCACCCACCTTGGTTTCATGCTGTTGTACTGAGGTTTACCCAGCAGTCTGCCATTTATGAATTTGGTGTATGCCTGACCATGATTCAACAATATACTTGTAATTGTAATGATTTGTCTACCTTCTCACTTGTGGCAGTTCAACTCTCAGATACTGGGACACCACAAGCACGCATTGCGGACCTATTTTTTTATCACCATTGTCCTCAGCCTGGGTATCTTGATTACCTTAACTCCCAACTCCTTACAAGAGAAGGAGTCCCCTTCTCCTTTTAGGCAGGTTTTCTTTTATTGAATATCACAAACAACTTGCCATTTGATCAGTATTTACAACAAAGTAGACTAGAGCTTCAGAAAAATAGCATTTCCAGCAAAACATCAAGACAGAGTGAAACTATGTTTTGATCCTTTGTTGTTTAGGTTGTTGAAGATGTTGAGCGTGGCTACAGGATGCCAAAACCAAGCCTATGCCCTGACAAGTTGTATGAGATAATGATGGACTGTTGGAAAAAAGAGCCTCAGGAACGACCCACCTTTGAAACCCTTCAATGGCAACTGGAGGATTTCTACCAGATGGATTCAAAGCAATACAAAGAACTGGATAAATAGGGTTACTTGGTATAAAGGTGATATTGTTGGCTTGTCAGTGGAAGTTTTGCACCATTAGAAAAATGTAAGTAAGTGTATAAATTATATTATAATTATCATTTACTAAGAAATTTATTTGCAGTTAAACAGCCCCAGGTTGAGTCAACTAACTATTAAGTTTAAACATACATGGACCAAGCTGTCAATCTTTTTTGTAATCTCGTTTGTTTGATGTGGAAGCCTGTTAATAGATCAGTGATTTTAACATGGATTATAAGCTACATAAGTTTGTAGAGTTAATACTAATTTTTATATTTTTCAATCACTCAGAAAAGTAATCAACCTTTAATTACTTATAAAGATGAATTTAATTAGGAATCCCAGTTACATTTATTGTTTCTTTTCTTCTCATATGAAAGCATAAAAGAAAAAATTGTTATTAAAGGAATTAGCAAGCTTTCTAAAATTCAGGTTTAGGAGTGTGGCCATGCAATTCTGCTTCTCCTTAGGTTAAGCTGCAATTCTCTTTTGAACTTGTAATATTGAAATTAGATTAAGACAGTATTTGAAGCATTGGGTCCTTATACAATTTATTTTCAGTAGTGACAACTTTTGTTACATGTTGTTCTTAGAGATTTAGTAAATATAATAAGTCACACAAAATAACTATTTTTTATTTGAGTAAGAAAAGTATATATAATTTAATTAGGTTGAATCTTTGATGGGGTACACTTCATCAAATTGCCTAAATATCACAGCCAAAAAGTTTAAAGTTAACACCATTAACACATAATACGTTAAGAATATTGAATGTGGTTGAAAAAAATGCAAATATAGTAGGGAGAACTATTCCCTGGCATTTTCATGCTTGAAAGGTAAATAGAAGTAAAACTCGCATTTGCGTTGATCATACTGAAAATTGACTTTTGCTGTGACAAATTATTTCTTTTGTTGTTCAGACATAACAATGGTTATTTTGTAACATAATATTTTAATGAAGTTAATGAAGTTTTGTAATTCAGTTTCCAGGTTTAGATGTAGTATGTTTATTGCAATTATACAGTGGATGGAATTCAGTGAATCAATCTGTGTGAATAATATATGTTTAAACCACAGTATGGTTCATAATTTGTAAAGAATATGACTAGTTGCATGCTTTGTTGAGTTTCTTGTGTTTTTGCTGCTAGGCTAGCAATTGCTTGAATGGTGCTTTGATTACTGGTAAATGCCAAAAACACAGCAAGTAATGTATCTTATCTGGGCCTGTAGGAGTAACAAACTATTAAGTGAAATGTTCTTATGCAGCGCCAATTTTTTTTCATTATATTGTACGAAATTTCAGTGAGACTGATATGTAGACCTGTTGTAGAAATAGTGTTGTGACTGAAAGGGTTTACAAAAACTGCAACGTGGGTACATGTACAAATTAAAATTGTAATATCCACCTTTTATGGTAAAAATCTAACATAGAGAGTTTAAGGGGGCTAACCAGAGTAGTCTACGGCTATGTTGTCAAGCATGAGTTAATAGTTGACATTTCTTGTTGTATCAGCGTTCTTTTACCTGCTATAGTAACGGAAAAAAAGTTACCAGTATTAATGATATTACATGTCAATATTGCATATGCTGCAGTCGACAGACAGGTGGAAACATCTTTTTTCTCCCCTCCCCTCCCCCTAATCATGTAATGCAGCCCCTACAGGACATTTTGAAAGTGATCATTTTTATTAGCTTGGTGTCATTTAGATGTTGATTAAATCATGTTACTTACCAGCAATATAACAGGTGCTGTCAATCATGACAATTTAAATCAAGATTAATATTTTTGCCTTAGATATTATAGTCCAAGCCTTTACCATTAGTTAATACTGCAATTCTTTTTGGATTGCAAAGATCAGTTTTTGACTACTACTTCTGATTAAGTGATTTTTGGGATTAACAGAATTAGTAAATTGGTAGTTAAACACAGTAACACAGTGGCCCTCCTAAATAAGTAGCTTTCATCAACTGTTGACTTGACACATTTCTCCCTCAGTAACAGCTGCTTAAATCCAAACGTGCATTCTTTCTGTTTTAAAAGCAAAACAATTTATTTTTCTGTCAACCAAAAAATTGGTTTCATTGTACTTTGTAAGAATTTTGTTCAGTCTGGTGTGACAAAACATTTTAATTTTGTCCATATGCATTTCAAAATATTCAAGACCAGAATACAAGGAAGCAAAAAGAAAAAACATTGAAATTGGCCATTGAATGAAGATACTAGAACAGAAATGTCTGCATCGCTTTTCATACATTTTTAATGACAAATTTATTCAGTTTTATGCAGACTTTTCTGTCATTTCTCATTTCTACAGCACACTTGAAAATAAATTAATGAATTTAGCAGATTTGACACATTTTGATTGCAAGTGTTGAAAGAATAGCTGTGATTGGCTCAATGCTTCCAAACAGATATTGCTTGGGTTTAAGTGGCCAACATGACAGTTCAAGATAAGGTTACTAAGTAATTATTTCTGGAAAAGTGAAGAGTACAAGAAGTCAAAAATCACTTAACCATAAGTGGAGTGTAGTGACTTTTGTCTTCATTTGTTTTCTTCATTACATGCTGTGAAACACATTGCAGGTATATACACTTCCAGAAAGGGCTTTAAACTATAAATAGATTATATTTACTCAGTTTTTTATCATTACAAATAAATCCTTTGGAGCTTTGCGAAGAAAACTTTGCTCAGTCTTGAAGTAGATGAATGAGTTTTTGTCTGTTTTAGTGAAGCTATGTTAAAGCAAACAATTCATTTTTTACATAATACATAGTTGTGTAGTGACCTATATACTTTGAAAATTGCTATCTCTGTTAGCTTATTTTTATATCAACATGTAAATAAAAGAGTCTTTATTACTTATGTGTTCAGAGTTGTTTTTTTTTGTGGAATTCATACTCATTAAATATTACTCGTGTCTACCTATCCTTCAAGTTTCTTTTCATCTGTTATCATTTATTCTATGCTGAAATTTGAAAACACAGCTTCATTTCTACGGTTTGCACTAACATCCACACTAACCGTCAGAAAAGTGGAGCTTTTCAAAAGACTCTTCAAACCAGAGGAATTTGAAAGCATTGGGTTTTGTTTTACATGTGGAAGCAAAACACTTTGAAAATCTCTGAATATATAGATTTTCATGTAGTCATGATCAAGATTATCATTTGATTTCCCTGCCTGAGTTTTCCTCAAACACGAACCAAAATGACCGTTGATTGTTGTGCTTTAAAATTTCTTTGGCATAGCTAAGAGGGAAAGCACTTGATGCATTTTTAGAGTGAAATCTTCATTTTCAAATTCCTCACATGTAATTTAGATGGGACCTAAGTTCCTTTGTTCCATGCTCATCTGTGAACTTGATTGTGCAGGGTGCTGGATACAGAAGGGATAACTCTAATACGAATTGCAAGAAATTTTACCGCAAAGAACTAAAAACCTTTGGAGGACAGCATATTGACCCATCAGAAAAACTACATGGAACATCACATATTTGTTCAAAGAATTGAGATAAATGGGGAAAATGCTGAGAATTTTCAAGAATGATCTTTACATTTAATGGATGACCATCACTGGTTAATCAGCTTCTGTTAGAATAGTCACCATTTGCATGTTGGTATTGTACCTTTAGTTGATTAATTTCTATTTGAAAAAAAACTTGGGACTATCTGCAACCAAGAGTTCAGGACAACCACATGTATCCTCCAGACCTAATTTGTCTTTTAGCAGTAGCATTGTCATTGCATTTGCCACTGTTACAGGCAAACCATAAATACAATTAACACTACTGTATTCCTCATGTTCACAGTAAGAAAGCAACAACTTGAGTTCACACAGAAAGGTTGAAATATCATCCTGCATCCTGTTCAGCCAACATCAATAATATCTTGTGTCTCATATTATTCAAACGGGCATGGGTTGGTCTACGGCAGTGTAAGGACCTCTGGTAGACCTCTTCCTTGGTTTATAAATATAAATTGCCATTCCAACAAACAGCACAAAGAGTCCAACACTGATTCCTACAGTTAAATCTGAAATGTTAAAAAGCTCTGTTAGAGTATTTCATAAGAACTGGGCCAAAAAAGGGAGCTGTAATTGTGAGATAAGGTCTGGATACAAGTTTGGCTGCAGCCATTGTAGCCTCTTAGCTAGGCAGATGCTCTTTTGCCTCTTTGCAAATTATGAAGAATATTGCATGATGAGCATCAGCGCAGCCTACAGCCATTGCAGTTCAGATTTAAATTTCCCTGATCCGGGGAGGGGTGGGGGGCTAGGGTACTCACAAGGTCATTGCAATTAGAATTCCCAGGGATGAACAATGGGCAGGTGGTAACAAAGACCACATGCATGAGGTCAGTCAGTTATCCAATGGGCCATTTTTAAACGAGTGGAAAACGCGAAGCGTTGAAACGAAGTTTCTTGTGTGGACTCCGATATGCAAATGTGTCACTCACTCACTCACTCACTCACTCACTCACTCACTCACTCACTCACTCACTCACTCACTCA
>OMLO01000463.1_pt1 | contig 26186 bp, 28 predicted proteins | sample 1674811 | NCBI WGS metagenome assembly OMLO01 (sample SAMN06265003, study PRJEB25207) | coral metagenome | isolation source: Coral host | place: Mexico:La Bocana,Puerto Morelos, Mexico | collected 2008-11-13
TTTCGCAGTGGCACGTGTCCGCGCCATGGCATATAAGTCAAAACCGCCAACTTTCTGCGTGAACACTAGGCCACGGTCTCTGACGTTTGACTTAGGTATGTTGTTTTGGTTCGATCAGATCATCAACTAGCATATATCTGAACAAAAAAAGAACTTGAACCCAGCCAGGCAACCTGTTAGATAAGGACAAAATATGCATTGACATGACTTGAGTTGCCTCTTGCGACGGAAAGAGCTGTGAAGTCTGATCTTATCGCGATGTTTTGTCAGTGTCAACTTTCAACAATAAAATCGAGTCACAGTCAAAACAAAGTCAAAATCAAATCGTTACCGGTCTATCCTCGCCTTACGCTGTTGTTCTCGAAAGTAAACAACGAAACGGATCAAGTGTACCTGGCTGATTGCGTTGATCCGTGGCAGCTATGTATGATCTAGTGATAAAGGCTTGGAACTGTTTGCTTTGCACAATAAATCCATTGCTGCAGGCTGCATAACCATTAACTTGTACACTGGCCACTTTCAACATTAACCATAACCGCTGGCGATGGCGATGGCACATGGTTTTTGATTTGCAATCAAAATTCAGGCTACGGACAATGACGGTCACACCTTGAAGACATTGTGTCATCGAGTCATCGACCTGAATTCCACTTGAAAGCAAACAACACCAACTGAAACTGCATTTTTTCACAATGTGTTTGTTGACAGTAGCCAGTACCTCCCTTTTTTGGTTTTGCAAATGCCTGACGAATGCAATTAGCATCCCAAGTCCCCAAGTCCCAAAACTGACTGGTGCGGTGCAGCATCTCAATCTCAAGATTGAAAACTTTGCCGCATTGCCGCTGCCAGCAAAAAAAACAAGGGCCTATAGCACTAAGCACCAGTATTGTCCTCGTCCATGGAGCCAAACATTCGGACCCAAGATGGAACTTCGTTTTTTGAAGCCAGGTGAATAGCAACGACCCTCCCCACATTGGCAACCCAATCTCGCAAGTTCTCATGCCACAGCAACCGATTGGAAAAGCGTTCTCTCTCCCATCTCAAGGTGCTGTTTTCATCCTGCAACTCTCGGCACTTCTCTTGCAGATCTTGCAACTGTCCACACTTCCCTTGCAATTGGTCGCACTGCTCTTGCAACTGTCGGCACCGTTCTTGCAACTGCACGCACTGCTCACAAGAACCATCCTGAATGCATTTTGCCTGGAAATTGACAACCCCAGCATTACCAGCAGGTTCCTGATCGCTCATCTCTGCCGCCACTCTCGCTTTCTTGACGCTCTTCCTCCCAGATCTCACACGTCCAACCTCATAGATCCGTTTGAGTTCATGCCTCCGAGCATCACCAGTCAGCCCACTGACCTGTGTTGCATACTTCGAAACTGCGGGCACGCTTGAAACACTACCTGTCACTGTCGCTCTAAAGTGTGGAACATAGTGATGCAGTCTCGTATGCAGGACTAGGGACTATAGTACTTTTGCAATACAATCATACATTGCCAGTGCCCAATTGATTATTCTAGTCGTTCCAAATTCCAAATGGAAAATGCATAGTTGATATATTGGTTGATTGGTCAATTCCCAATTTCAAAAATCTATCTATCAGCCTATCAGCTTACCTACGTTTCAGTTTTAGAGCAACTGAATAGTTTGAAGCCAAAAAAGGCTGCGATTCAAATTTAGCTGACAGGTACAGAAGGCTTAAATGCGTTTGCAAATTGAAATGTGTGCATCAACTTTGTGAGCCCGTTTTACCTACATATGTTTTGATTTGGTTTCAAGTTCAATGCTGTTGATCATCAACTTGGAAATTGTCAATCCAATTCAAATTCACTGGACAATCTGCTGCCGAAACGCCGAGACCCCCAACTGAGCTTGTGAATGTCGTTCCAGCACCTTTGCAATTGTCTACTGGGATTGGGACGGCCCTTAAATTTCAAACAAAATCAATCTCTATTGGTCAATCAAATCTCGAGTCTATCAAAAAAAAAAGATCAGGAGAATCAGGAGAATTTTAGAATTTCCTTTAGGGAACGTACCTAGGCCACTAGGAAACCAAATATTTTTGGTCGACCAAAAATTTTTGGTCGGGCGTCGAAAAACCAAAAATTTTTGAAAATACCAAAAATGGACCAAAATGTGACATTTTTCCCAATTTTGACCTCCGATGAAAATTTTGCTGGAAATCGGTTTTCCGGTGAAAATTTTGCTAAGAACTGGTTTTCCGATGAAATTTTTGCTCCAAACCAGTTTTGTAAGAATTACTTGCTGCCCTTTGCATGTCTTTGGAGCTTTGAAAAAAAACGGTTTTTGGAGCAAATTCTAGATTTGTATCGCATTGAGTTTATACTCGGCGATGCAAATTGGTTTTTGAGGCAAATTCTAGTTTTGTATCGCATTTCGGCTACTCGTTTTTGTTTTGTAAGTTCTGACATTTCGTACCATCTCCATAAATATTTCATATGTATATTGGAAAAAAAATATATATATATGTACATACACATTTCTACCAATACATTTTGGCTATATATAGATATATGTAATGGAAACATATATTATGTGTGCTTTTTGCTTGCAGATGCACCCAGATTTCATGTTGAGAAGTATTTATTTATAAATATTTAAATGTGCATGCAGGAAAGATCGATATATATTTGTATGAATCTATATATGGCTTTCAAGATAGGCCATGCCATTTGAACCTTCTCATTTTCCAAGGTTGTTTTTTTGTATTGAAATCTGCTCGGGGCAGATGCTGTATATATATGTTTTGAGGTGATTTTTTTGCCTTGTGGGAAAAATTTGGGTGTGTGATTTCTTCGCAAGTGTTTTGCAGAAATGTCCAGTCGGGCAATTTGGATCACCCCTTCTATAAGGAACCAGCAGCAATACATCAACAAAATCTATGTATCTGAATGTTTGGACAAACATATTCAGGTGAATGATCAGAAACAAGAGTTGTTGGCAAAACCCTTATAAACTTTACTTATGTACAAGGGGCAACATCGGCCTATATATACATACTTGTCAGACGTGTGGCCTTTGGAAATGGTTGAAACATCGCCATTTAAAGTCCACACATCTGAAAGATATCATTTGCCAACAACTACGGTTTATCTACAAAAGTAAATTTGTATATGGAGATATTTGTTGATATGTTTTGTTTGCAGTAAATATTTTTCTAATAGTTATGTAGTATATACTTTGTATTAGGTAATATTGAAGTATATATGTGTACTTTTTGTTCTTTCCGAAGTGAATAGGCAACACCTAAGTAAATCATGTTGCCATTGAAATTTTGCACGGTTGTTTGTTTCCAGTTTATGGTCGCGCGATGACTGCCTGTTTTCCAGAGTGGCCCAAAACGGGTTATTATATATAGGTGAGAACAAGCAAAAAACAAGAGCATTTGCACTTATACCACCGACAAAAAAACACAAAATTGATCTTGCAAACAAAAGCAAGCACACCAAGCGGTGGGATGAACAACATGGACAACCACTTTGTTCTATGCATGGCATTTTTGGGCTAAAGAAATATTTCAACATATGACACATCTTCACTCTATATATATACGTTTTTTTCCGGTATTTTTTTCAAAGGTTTAGGCATCCTCTTGCTGTATATTTTCCACATGCATGGATGAAAAACCTGCCCGCAAGAAAGTACTGGCCTTACAAACAGAGAGCTTTGCAAGTGCTGTTTTGTGAAAACACTGTGGCTGCATGGGTTATATGGGAACTTGGCATGTGAAAAAAACATGTTTGGCCGCAGCTGTTTCTGGATCTGTGCCGTTGCCTTGTGGACACGATGGCTGACGAAAAAGCCAAGAGTTTGCCAACCGAATGGCTCGCTATACTTAGTTGTGATAAAGAACGAATGGCTGCAAAGCAAATCATGGAGGACCAAAGACCTGTGGAAGTCATATATATATATCTAATCTTGTTTCACCTCTATTTTCCCTAAATCAGGTTGATGGATATAAAATGAGATGGGCAATTCCTTTCCTGCATCTAAAAGAAACAAAATCAGTCAGCCGCATATATATATATCGCGTGTACTGCTTCAGGAGCTTGCTGCCTGCGCTGAGACGAAAGCGAGAACCCTGACGACCTCGAAGTTTATCCAATGGGAAAAGACTGGTGAAAAAAAGCCAAAACAAATCAATATCGTACTCAATCGCAAGTTGCTCGCCCACTTCGTTGGCCACAGCTTTAAGTTCAAGAAACTGGGGCACAAAGAGTTCCTCTACAGTCTCCTGAACGTGGTTAATTGCCACTGGGAGGTGGGACATTAATTGTAAATCATTTGCATTTCTAATTGCCGTTTTTTCTGGGGATTTTTTTTTGAATTGGGAGGCGAACATCAAAGACGCCAAGCTGGTTGCAGATGCACATGGCATCAAGGCATTGCTAAAGCACCATGCCCGTCTCTTGCCAACAAATTGGGGTTATTTTGAGTCCAGGTGCTTTCAAGACTTTAACTATATATATAACAAATCACTTCTGTCATAAATATCTGAAATATCTTTAGATTTGAAAATCGAACAGGACCTCACCAAACGAACTCGAGGTATATAAGGGCAAATTTTGATTTCAAATCTGTATCGAATATGCACCATTTGGTTGAGAAAACAAACATGTGGAATACAGAAATTAGGATACATTTTTTTGGCAACAAAATTCAAAGACAATGGCAAGGTGCATATTTCAAAGCTATATATAAAAACACCTTGAGATTGCTTTGAATGTTGTTACCAAAAAATATGTTGGAAAAGATGTTTAACAATATCTTCTGCGTAGTACATCTGTAAATAAATATATATAAATAAAATTATGAAATTCCACAAGTGCGTTTTCTCAACCAAATCCATCTTCTTCTGTAAGGAGATATCTGTATAAGGATAAAAGGATTCGCCCTACCTAGACCTGGTGGCCGCCAGCTAAACAAACCAGGTTCACCCCGTTGGCCTGGGGTGGGGCGGCTTGAAGTGTCAGAACCTGTATAGGGGCTTCACGTGAGAATTCACGTGGGTATTACTTGTGCCCCTATACAGAGTCTTTGGGGCCAACCAGCCATGGCGGCGGTTGATGACATCAGGACGATGGGCTATGTGCCTGGTGGGGACGTTGTTCTGCCTTCAAGCCTAGGAAGGGGGGCCATTTTTTTGCGGCGTTGCGTTTGGTGAAAGATTGTGAGATTGCCTGTGGTCGTGGGTTGTTTTTTTTTGTGCGCGTGGCTGCAAAGTTAGAGCCTTTAAAAAGGCTTTATATGTTTGAATCGGTGGATGTTACTCGGATGTTTTCTTTTGCCAGCGTGCGGTCATTGGTGCATGTTTGGCGGCGTTGCAACTCTTTGTTCATGAAATTACATAATATACCACAAAGAAAACGACTTTAAAAAAAACTGTGTGGACATCTATACCTGGGACTTGTGCATGGAGTTGTCTTGAACCATGTTACATCTACGCGTGTTTTTGCCCTACCAAGCCCCCTTGAAGGGGCCAGACCGTTGGCCGGGTCTGGGGCTGGAACTATCGCCTTGGGGCCAACGCGCTGTCCGTAGCAATAAAGCGGGCAGTGTATGAGAGCAGGGTGAATGGGCTAACGCGCCTGCTCGGGCGAGGGCGCAAAGAAACCTTGTGCTCTTGCTTCTATGGGTACCCGGGGCAAGGGCACAAGGTTTCCGAGCATTTTTGTTCCAAAGTCTGGGAGGCCATTCGTTTGCGTGTGTGTGTATGACATATATACACATCACATTAACATGCCCTTATTTACTCAGGACTTGTGGATCGTGCTGGTGAGCAAAGGGACGCTGATGTTCGCTGCTTGAGTGTCCCTCGTTTGCAACAAATATATAGACATACGAAAGATCATTTGCGGTCAACTTGTTGGGTGCAAACGCCCTTGGAAAACAAGAAAGGAAAACATTGCTGTTTTTTTCAAAAACGAATGTATATTGTGCTGCAATGCGTGAAGTGGACACTGTCGTTGTTTTACATATATGGAAACATTGCTGGTTAATCGAGAGGAATACATTTAAGAGGGCCATTGATTTCCACCAAAGATTTTTTTCTACAATCTGTTCATGGGATGAAATTTATCATTGTATATTTAGTATAAATTCCTCTCGGTTTATCAGCATGTGTTTACAGTTGTCAAAAGGATATATCTAAATAAACATGTATATATATACTTTATATGTGCATATCTATCCTTATATATGTCGATAGATATGCACATGAAGATATATCTAAATGTATATATATATATATATATATACAAATAAGTGCGTACATACCGGTTGTCGATCCAGGGTATATATATATACAGTTTCTTTTCATTTTGAACGCCTATGCAGGACCTTTTTTGGAAGCGAGTTGGGACAAAGAAAGCGCCCAGGTGGCAAAAGTCTGGAAAGGATAAGAACAAGGAGAGCATGAAGGGGAGCATGAGCAACGCCTCAAATTCTTTGGACAATTCCTCAAGTTCGGAAAGCAGTTCGGTTGAAGCTGTTTCTGAGTTGGAGAAGCCTGAGGAGAGTGCACAGGAACCTGAGGAGAGTTTGCAGCAACCTGACCTTCCAAGCTTGCCAAGTTTGCCTTCAAAGCCTTGGTTTCCAGTGGACAGAGTGGGGCACAAACCATTGCTTCCAGAGCGGGATATGGAAATCGATGTGATGGCAGGGGATAGATCTCCGAGTGTTGCCACTACAGTTGAAGATTTGCCTGACGAGGACGTCTACCTGCCTGACTTGGGAATGGTTCGATGGCCTGATCCGAATGAAGGACCGCCAGGGCCAGTGAACTTTGCCCACCTCTTGCCTACACAGGATGTTTTGCTTGGCCCTGCAGATTTGCCTTCCCCTCCGAAAAGCCCTTGCTCTTTGTGCCCTGAGAGCCTTGAGGGAGCCTCGGAGACGTTGAAAGATTTGGATGCTTTCTTGGAGACTTTTGACACAAACCCAGTACCTCCATGTGCGGCTGCAGAGATGGATCACTTAGAAGGCAACAACTTGGCCTTTGAGGAAACTTTGGTGGAAAAAAATGCGCAGGAGATGACTGGCTCGCAGGCGATGTTTTCTTTTTGCATGGCTTTTGAATGTGAAATGCTGCGTTCATTTGGGACCAAAGAATATAAATAATATATGTCTATATAGGTATATATATATATACATTTCACCTGCTGCTGCAGGCGCTGTGTCGCGCAGAAGAACTAGCAAAAGATTGGGCGCCTGCTTTTGAGGACGAAACCCTGCCTGCAAATGAAAGTCAACTGCAGGACTGCTGATTGAAAAAACTTTGATCTCTGTATATGTACCTGTGCATGAGACGCATTTTTTGAGTTTGAATCTTATCTTGCTGGTTCAGGTTTCCTTTTGTTTACAACATGAACCTGTGCTCCAGGAAGCGTGCAGGCGATTTCACTTGGACAATGCCATGGATGCTGCTAAGGGCAAAGGTTTCGCTCCAGCTGCTGAGAAGGTGGATGTAGTGGAGATTGAAGACTCTCCACGAAAATCCCCTGAAAAGGTTTTCCCGCCACATGATGGCGATGGTTTGGTACAAACTCCTGAGCCGAAGGAGGTGGACTCAAAAGAGTCCCCACAGTCCACAGAGAAGGCCCGTGATGCTTTTGCCCGGAGGTCTCTTCGATTTCCGAAACTTTGGTGGGATGCTCATGGCAATGTTCGCATTGGCAAGAAACTGAGCTACGCGCCCAAGTTTGTCAAAATGCTCCCATCGACTCGAAACATTGACAATAACTTTGGGTGGCCTCAAGAGCCTTTCTACATTGGTGGGCGCTACTTCTCTAGGGCCATCAGATATGAATCGGAAGATGAAGCAATGAGCGATGATGGCTATGGAGGCAACGACACCAACGTCATGGAAGGAGCCATGTTAGAGGCGATGGAAGTAGATGCTGACGAAGGAGCTGACTCCGAGAATGGGACGCCAAAGGCAGCACCCACAGCACCGGAGGAACAGACCCAGCTTGTGCTGGCTGATGGCTATGAGACTTTGGAAGTTGAAGAAGAAGTGGAGGTAGGGGTAATGGAGAAAAAATGGTGTTTTTTCAAGGGATTACTTGATAAATCAAGGTCTTTCTGGGACTACCTGTTTGTTGTGTTCTTCCAGGAAAAAATTGAAGATCCAGTTGTGCGAGCCTCGCAGCAAAAAGGATTGCGAGACAAGGGTGGCAAGAAGCAAAAGGTCAAAAAGAACAAGTCCAAAAACAAGGACAAGGAGGACAAGGACCTGAACCAGAACGAAAAGAAAAAGAAGGAGAAGAAAGAAGACATGCAACTTGTTCCAAAAGCGCAGCAGCCGCGTTACCGGGCGTTACTTGCTCGCATTTTCGATCTGCACACTGTTTTTTTTTAATAAAATTTTTCCAGATCAACCGACTACCTTTTTTGCATCGTCTCAGGCTGGCGGAGCCGTCTGCCAAGTTTGAAATTACGCTTTACTGGACCAGGCTTCAGGTAGCGGTGAAAAACAAGGCATCGAAAAAACAAATTTGGTCCACCATGGCGCAAATGCCGGCCACCTTTGAGATGAAGGTAAGAGTGGCCAATGCGATTGCTGCCTGGTTATTATATAAATACATTGTGTATACCCAATTCTGCATCAAAGAGCGGGTTCCCAAAAGAAACACTTGGAAAAATCAAACAGTTTCTTTTGTTGTTTTTCCACACTATAGGAACACACAGCTGTTTTTTGGCGTGAAACATTTACCAGGGAAACAATGGTATATATTATAGTTTGCTTGAAAATTGAAAAATGTGTGTTTTTTGGGGTGCAATTTTCGATATCGAAACGGGGTATTGGGATATATAAAGGCTTCACACAAACACACAGCCGCTTCATGAAACAAAAAAGGCAATTGTTTCAAATAAAGAAACAATTGCGGTGCTTTAATCAAAAAACTAAACTTATTTATAGTGGTTTGGTTCATCAAGCGGTGTGTGTTTAATTGCCACCCCTTTAATGCATATGTATTTATACGCATGTAGAAATAGCAAGACATACAAAGAAAAACTGTTTCAATGTATGGTCACTATGTTTCGACTGATGGGCAACGCTCGGCTGAAAGTTGCGTTGATATGTCCATTTCTTGTCGAATGTCAGGTTGCTCATTTGACAGCGCATCCTTTAGCGCCTGCTGTGGATTTGAAACGGGTTGCATCGCAGAAGCTGGCTGAGCTTCAGCTTGCCGAAGATCAGCTTGCCGAAGAGCACAGCGACAGTGACAGCTGAAAAATACACGGGGTAGTTGAGGCTTGACAAGCAAGCTCAAATCTGGGGGATTAGTTCACCAAAAGTCATTGAAGATATGTCTCTGGCCCCGGGTTCTTGAAAAAAAACCGGAGTGTACATAGTAAATTTGTCGCTTTTGTGTTGGTGGGCCATGGAAGATTAGCCGTGTGCTGGGGCAATCTGTTTGGCTTTTGCTATCAATATGGTTGGTGACCACATGTTTTTGAAAGAAGACATGTGCTGGGTGGAACATTGGCGGCTCTATGCTGCCAGTGCTGAACGAACGCTGTGTGCGAAGAAACAAGCATTTGACCGCCCTGTTGGACTGTCAGTGTTGAAAGCAATGTGCAACAAGCGTATGCATTCGTTTGTCATGACGTCTCAACTGTTTTTTTTCGTGATCAAAAATTTTGAGGCTAAAACAAGTCGAACTCGCTTGACTGCGCTTGACAGTGACGATGAGGAAGGCCAGGATGTCAAACATTTTTGGAACATGTCTTTGGGTCTTGTGTATTTCAAGTTTGCAAGGCGGGGTTTGTTCCTTCTTACCTGTAAGTTTGCCTGGCTCCTAAGCAATTGGAGCATACGCTGGCCATTGGGGATTTGGGCCACTTCCACAAATGCGGACATGGGCAGCTCATGGTACACGTTGTACCTAAACATATTTTATTTATATATATATATCACGCCATCTTAAATTTTTGAAAGCGGTGTAAACTGCTTTCAAAACCAAAAACTTTGAAGTTGCAACAACTTCAAATAGTGTTCATATATATACATATATATATATATGCAGAAATATCGGTACCTCTTTGATTAGGCAAATCAAGACATTTAGAATATTGAAAAATGGTTTTGCGCACAAGCCGACCCATGGAGAGATGGACGCTGCCAACTGTTTTGCCGCTACTGCGCAGAGCTGATGTCCCGCCAGTGCCTTGCTATAAATCCAAAGTTTCCCATGTGAATGTATATATCCTTCTTTGTTGGCCACATTATATATCTATAGATGCCAAACAGGTCCTCATCATTGCCGTGATTTTCTTGCTGTGCTCTGACAACGTCGATGTCACATGGGCTGCTTGGATTGTTTTTCATCCCGGGGAAGTAACTTTCTTATGTTTAGGAAAATGCCAGACCTCTGAATGATTCAATCCCCCGCCTACCAAAAAAATGTGGCTGCATTCATTCAGGCTTACAGATTTGTGGAGTTTTTCTCTGGTGAGTCCAACGTGACGTGGTGCTTGCGGCATTGGGGAATGCATGGCCTATGCTTTGACTATAATTTTGGTGGCAAATTCAACAATATCTTCGAACCCAGTGGATTTGCGTGGTTGGGTTTAACTTGATATTAGCGTTTTGCTTTATGTCATGCACTGTGTTTCAAACTGTGTGTATTGCACGAATGGCAATCCTGAAGAAATGCGTGATATGTTTTTTCTCTTTGGTGATTTTCACTGAAGTATTGAGGTCTGCAGTGATTGCACTGCTGTGTTTGCATCCGAAATCTATAGTGATTCTAGCGCCAGTTTGCTCGGGGTTTTCCTACATGTGCTCGGGCCAAGCCAAGAGGTACTGGTTTCAACCTTTGGGAGACGAAAACTACTCCTGGGTAAAATCAGGAAATGTGATGTCGACTAGGATCACGCTTCTGTGCTGGATCGCTGTGGCACTGGGACATGTCTTCATACTTGAACAACCCTCACCCGGAAAATTTGCAGACATGCCGAGATGGAGGTTTTTCTCTGATACCATTGCTTATGCAACCCAGTGTTGTTTCAGAAATCTTGTTCCTTTTTCTGTATGTCTTGGTTAGCTTTTGGGGCTATGTTTGCTTGTTGTGCATAATTGTTTTTTTACAATGGCATCAGGTATTTAGACAGCGGCTTTGGATGAGGCATTTTGGCGTTGGATCTTGGAAGGAAACGATACTATGGTCGAACAGCCATTACATTTCGCTTCTTGACCACGGGCCGCTGACCAAACAAATGCGTCAAACGTCTACCCCCTTGGCTTCTACGTATGTGGATGCTCGCGGTGTGAAGCGCTGTGTTGGGAAAAAAAAATTCTCAAGCAAAGCCAGTGACTTGTTTGGAATGTTGCAATTTTACATTTCATGCATATGGAAAACCAAAAGTGAAATATATATATTTGATATATTTTTTGGTTTCCCGAAAAGAAAAAGGAAACCAAAAACGTAACTCCAAGTATCAGATATATATATATATGTTTAGATATAATAATCAAATATCATACATACACCATGAAAGCATATATATATACACATATTTTTGGTTTTCCAAATAAAAACATTTGGTTGGTGTCTGTTTGGCGCTGAGGGCTTACACAAAAGCATTTGGGTACAGCATTGCATCACTCTTCTACAAAATCCACGATGGTATATGGGGCTTGAGGAAACCGGAGGACTGAATGAGAAAACTTTGTATTGGTAGAAATTGACGTTTTCTTCCGTTGCAGGATGCTGAACGTGTTTTTGTCTTTCTTCATTTTTCAGCTCAAATCTGCAGGACCAGCGACATGATACAAAAGACTTGACCCCTGAAGGCATTACAGCCGCCATGATGATGAATGAGCTAGATCTGTGGTCTGATGCGGATATGTCATCAGTTATTTGCTATCTACGAGCAAACAAATCTTTAAATGTTCCAGCTGAACTACGGTCCATTTTGGGGATGAACAAGTAAAGGGTCTGCACTCGAGTAATTTAACAATTATCTATACAAAATGTTTGTTTCAAATTTTTGGAAGACTTGTTCTGTAGTCAGCTTGCCACTGCATGTTCTCTGCGCTTGCAATGCAGTCTCACCGTGGGAAACGTGTGCGCAGTTTGGCGTCCCAACTGCTAGGGGAATCTGATTGCGATGAAGCACCATCTCATGTAGCTTTGCTGGATGACCAAAACGAATCGTCAACTTTGAAAAAACGAATTGAGAAACTAGAACGCCAAAGCCAGACTCTGAAAGACAAACTTGCAAGTTTGAAGGACAAGCTTGCCCGTGTGTCACTACAACTACTGGAGACGCAAAAATATGTGATTCCCTTAGGTGGTGTGCCTGGTGTAAGGGCCCTTCCCGTGACGCCTACTTCTTGGATAGAAGACAACCCACAATTTTTGGATTTACCCAGGATGCATGATTTTTTGGACCAGTGGGACAGGTGTCCTTATAAAGGAGATATTTATTTCAACATTTGCAAACAAAGCGTCATGACGGCGTCTCGTATCTTTCAGCATTGCGAATGGGTGATTTCAAGATTGTTCCAAAAACATCCTGCTGTCTACAAAATTGGTATCACTGAAAACGTCATCAGCCGGTGGGCGGGCAAATCTTACAGTTATAAATGTGATCCTCATGATGATTGGCAACAAATGGATGTGCTGTTTGTTGGGAACGATAGCTTACAGTGTGGCCTTGTTGAAGCCCATCTCATTTCTCGATTTCTTGGCCGCAGTGGATGCCGAAATGTGCAACGTGGGGGTGAAACGGCCAAACTAGGCCCAGGTCCCTTTTTCACATATGTTGTTTGGAAAAGTCTTGCTCCACCACAAATGATTTGATTTATATTGATCTATATATATCCCCCTCTACATGTGATTTCACTACATGTTTGAATCAATGGATATATATATATATATGTATAGGTTTCTTTTTGTTTCGTTGCCGTTGTTTGCTGACATTTGTGGTGAAACATAGTTAGGTTCTTGACCAACGAAATCACAACAAATGTGTGGCCTGCATTGGAAAAAAGTCCGTACGTGTCAAAACTTTATATATCGGATATCTGGATAGCAATTCATGCATATTGAAAAACAAAAGTGACTGTTACAATATATTGAATATATTTTTTGGTTTCCCGAAGAGAAAAGGAAACCAAAAACATAACTCCAAATATATATGTATGTATGTATTTATATATATATATATTTAAAGATATATATATTATATGCCTTATACATATATAATATCATATAATCAAATATATATATATATAAATACATATTTTTGGTTTTCCAAATTAAAACATTTGGAAAACCAAAAATTGACCCGTAAATTTTATTATATATACATTTGGTTTTCCATTTCTGTCGGAAAACCAAAAGAAAATAAACCAATTTTGGGTGAATGTGACTGTTCCAATAAGTTACTCAAAATCATGGTCAAAAGCCTGCGTCGGATTTCGTCGGATTTCGTCGGAAAACCAAAAATTTCGTCGGAAAACCAAAAATTTCGTCGGATTTCGTCGGATTTTTTTTTGGTTTTTCGGCTAGATTTGAGTATTTTGTTGTTTGGAAACCACTTAACCTGTTTTCTTCGCATGGACACATATATGTTTTTGGCTTTTTGTTTCTGCTTGTGAAGTTGCCAATGGAAGGCCTGCGGGATTCCAACTATTTGTCACAATTGGGTGACTCGATGGGTCATGCAGGTGCCAACCTCCTTTTTTTGAATAGCCTGAAAGAGCTACATTGTCAAATCTTGACATTTCTTACCTTGCATGGTGACAGTGCTTTGCATTTTGATCATGAATCACTTTCTACTGCATCAATTTTTATCTATATATCTGAAGCCTTGAGGCTCTAAGGTCTGTGGGGTGATATGGACCTTAAACAAGGCTCAAAAAGTCTTAGTTGTAGCTCTTTGGAAAAGAGCCAAACGTGGATGCATAGCCAACCGCAGCCGGCGGGTGGTGTTCCTCCAGTGCAGGCCACCGTGAACAGGAAGTATGTAGCTTGGGTGGTGTGTGTTTGCCTGTGACATGTATGTGTTTTTTGGTATAATGATAAACATTTATATATACGTATCTGGAATATTTCCTTCCCATGTCTTGTTGGGGCTCCAAACATATTATCATTTCTTATCTGCGTACTCTTTCAACACAAGTTCATTACTTTCACCCTTGAAATATCTTGGAAATGAAACATAGTTGTTTCCTTTGGAAACATTTGTGTTTCATTTCCTTATTGCATTTTTTTGCAAAAGGGGTTCATTAGTTTTACCCTTCAACCATCTTGGAAATAAAACATAATTGTTTCCTTTGGAAACATTTGCGTTTCATTTCTTCAGTGCGTTTTTTTGCAAAAGGGATTCATTACTTTTGCCCTCAAAAAACATGTTGGAAATGAACCATTTTTTGGGGAAACATATGTGGTTCATTGGGTGCTATTTCAATTAATTTATATTACCCTACATTTTCAATATTTAGTATTTTGACCTCATATGTTATATATTTTTTTGGTTTCCCGAAAAGAACGGGAAACCAAAAACATAACTCCAAATATATTTATTTGTATATATACTTATCATACATATATATAGAAATCTACCTATAAACATATGTATTTCTTTACATATATATACACCATGAAAAGATTTATATAAATATATATATATACATATTTTTGGTGTTCCAAATTAAAACATTTGGAAAACCAAAAATTGACCCGTAAATTTTATTATATATATATATATATTTGGTTTTCCATTTCTGTCGGAAAACCAAAAGAAAATAAACCAATTTTGGGTGAATGTGAGATCAATTTTTACCAACCGTCACTTTGTTTTTTGGAATGCATGGCAGGTGAAAGAAGAAGCCATGCTGCCAGGGCAACATGGCATTGTCCCTTCGCCTCACACAATGTTCTTTGGGAGGCAGCTCTATGAGAATACTGTGGCACATGCTGAAGAGCACACGCTGCAGCAACTTGAGCAGGCGCAAGCAGCAGCATCTTCTCTAGAAGAAAATGCAGCACAACAACTTCAGCAAGCAGAACTAGCAGCTGAAAAACAACAACCACTGCAGCCAGTGGTTCCTGAGCCTGCCCGCAACCTGGAGGAGTTGATGGCACGTGAGGCTGCTTTGAAGCAAGAACTCAAAAGGGACGTCACAGTGATCAAAGACAAGGCAGCTTTTCTCGAGGCACAGGAGGTCAAACTAGAGACAAGATTGACGGAAAGGCGTGCGCGGATGCAGGAGTTTGAAGAGTGCAAGCAAAAGGTGCTGTCTCAGAGAGCCGCTCTGACCGCAAGGCTGGAGCTAAGGGAGGATCCGCATGACAGGGACACCATGCTCAAGTTAGATGCCTACAACTTGAAGCTGCAAGTTGGCTATGAGAAGATGCAGAAAGACCAAACGGAAGACGCAAGCAAGATGCAAAAACTACAAGAAAAAAAAGACAAGATGATGAAACAGGAGGAGGCCTACATGTTCAGACACCACGAGCACAAGCAAATGTGCAGTGAAGTGGCCACGCTGCAGCAGCAGCAGAAAGAAGGAACGGCACCTGCTGCAGGTACAGGTCTTCCCAGCAGTGGCTCACAAACAAGGCAACAACAGATTGCAGATGCAGAGGCAATGAAACATCTAGAGAAGCTGCAAGAAGACCACCGAACAGCAATGGTAAAAGAGACTGCTGAGAAAAGAGAGGCAAAAGAAGCTGCAGAAGTCGCAGAGGAACGTGCACAGCTTATGCAGTCACAACAAGAGAAGCAACGGCAGTTTGAAGAAGCTCTGAGACTTTCACAACAAAAGTTTCTTGCAGAGCAACAACAAGAACTGCAGGCGCTAGAGGAGAAAGAACGGAGGTTGAAGAAAGCTGTGCAGGTGGCAATGGAAGAAAAACAGTTGGCAGAAAAACGTGAGGCCCAGCTGGCACAACAACGTCTTCAGGAAAGGCAAGCTGAAGAACAACGTCTTCAACGAGAAGCTGAAGAAGAACGTCTTCAACGAGAAGCTGAAGAACAACGTCTTCAACAAGCAGCTGAAGAACTACGTCTTCAACAAGCAGCTGAAGAACTACGCCTTCAACAGCAACAAGCTGAAGAACTACGCCTTCAACAAGCAGCTGAAGAACTACGTCTTCAACAAGCAGCTGAAGCTCAACGTCTTCAGCAGCAACAAGCTGAAGCTCAACGTCTTCAACAAGAACAAGTTGAAGCATACCGTCTTCAGCAACAAGCTGAAGCTCAACGTCTTCAGCAGCAACAAGCTGAAGCTCAACGTCTTCAGCAGCAACAAGCTGAAGCATACCGTCTTCAACAAGAAGCTGAAGAGGCAAAACGGCAGCAAACCCTGACCCTTCGCGAAAGGCTTGCTGAAGAAGAAGAAAAAGGCCGCAGGCTAGTAGAAGAGCTTGCACAAAGACAGGCCTTTTTGAGGGCAGAGATCCAGAAAGAAGACCGCAAAGAAATGGAAGTGGAAGAAGAAATGCAGAAGGAACACGATACACGCCAAGGTGTCCATCGTTTGTTAGAGGACCTCGCTCACAGAGAAAAGGCCTGGAACATGGAGGTTGACGAGGAGGTGGAACACGAAGAACCCGCCAGCCCAGTTTCAAAAAAAGCCCGCACTGGGCACACACCAAGGGTGGTCCCGCCACCTACTACCAAATACCAGCCTGCACCACTGCAGCCTGGCCGTGTTCAGTCTGGTTACTGGCCTTCAGCAACTGCAACACCAGCCGTCCCAGGACCTTACCAGAGCCTGCAACCCTGCCCTTCGCCTGCTGCAGCACCTCAGCAAACACAGCAGTACCAGCAGCCGCAGCAACCTTTGCAGGTGAAGGCGAAGCCTCCGTTTCCACCTTCTTCGTGCCTTGGCATTTTTTCAGGCCTTTTCGATTTGAAAACAAAAGGGACTTTCAAGAAAACAAAAGAACACAACGTTTGTACAAATATTTGTTCAAACATATTGCATAAGAGTTTCTGAGGAAACATATATGCAACATGTTTGAAACTGATATATATATATATATACATATGGATTTCAATCAGCTATAGGTGGGACAACGGTTTAAAGCATGCCTATATAGATGGCATTCCTTCATGTTTGCAAATGGTTTTTTCAGGGTGTAAAGATTCTTTGTCATTGATTTTTCTGTGAACTTTTGTTGGAAGGCATTTGGTTGACATGGTCTCAGTTTACGAAATATACATCCTTACAAAAAGCTACCCAAATATGAACATCTGAACATTTCAACCAAAGCCATTCCAACAATAATGGTAAGGCCCCAAAAAGATATCAATGACAACGGAGATAAATATATATTTATTTACGTAAGTACATATTCTTGTTGTCTAGCCTTTACATATATCATTTTATTCTCTTAAATAGATATATATTTATATACTTGTTTCTTCGGAAACAAGTATAACTATATAAGATATACTTGTTTCTTCGGAAACAAGTATAAATATAAATATATATATATACTTGTTTCTTCGGAAACAAGTATAAATGTATATATATATACACTTGTTTCTTCGGAAACAAGTCTATTTTAAATGTTTCTGAATATTTAATTCAGCGTCCATGGTTTTTTGAAAGAACGGAATATCATGCCGCTGTTTTGCAAGAAAACTTTGGTGTGATAATCTGGTGCATGGAGCAAAAACCTTTACTATGAAGTGTGTATAGATCTTTACACCTGCTATAGACTGTATATACCACATGTTTTGTAAGGTTTGGCCAAATGCGTGCTTGGCCAAATTTGCGAATAAAACATGCATATGCGTGTGCGTGCCACTGCCAAAAAATCAAGCCTGCCTGTTGCGAACTCAATTTAAGCAGAAAACATATGTACACTTGTATAGCCTTCCAACTTCCAACCATATGTGGATTTTTGAATACTCTTTAGGACTGCGCCAGCGGAAGTGGAGCTGGAACCCGCGGAAACACCAGCGGTGCCGGTACCAAGGGCGACGGCAGTTGTGCCAACCCAGGCAGAAGTCATCAACTCGATGACTCATCCAAAAGCCTATGCCTGGCTGCAGAGGTCTTGCAAAGATGACAAGGGGCTGGTGCCACAAGAAATTGTGGATCAATGGAGAGCAGGTGGCACTCAGAAGAGCAAGCTGCTGCAGACTTTCGTCCGCAAAATCTATGTGGAAGGTGCTTCCCAACACCAGAATTGTCTAAGACTCGAATGCTATGTGAAGCTCCGCCAGGCTACAAGAGATTGGGCAACCAGCATGCAAGGCTACGAATGGCGAACAGAGGACGAGTTAGGTGAAAGTGGCCTTAAGTGGTCCACGATACTTGGAATGTTTTAAAGGCACACCTTCTGCAATTTGTGTTCCATCTTTTCCAATTGGATGATGTTGCCTCTTTGTTTTTCATTTCTTTGAGATCGATGCAAATGAATGATGTGTCATCAAAGGACGAAGATTGCAGGGGCCGTTGCTTACTGCAAAGGAAAGCGCCTCACGAAAAAGTGTTTATACGAGAACAAAACCAAATACCTGGTGCAGGTCAGTGACACGGTGCAGCATCTTGTTTGTGTTCATTTTTTTTTTGGACTGCTGTCCTGGCTGTCAAAGACATGTATCATTGAGTATCGGTATTTTTTAAAAGGTGTAACGTGCAGCAAGAATATGTTTATATCATTTGTCTTGAAAGATATTGATAAAGAGATATATTTTTTAAATGAACACTATAGTGTTCATTTAAAAGAACAAAAAACCACCGACACCACAGAAATCATTTTGCCAAAAAACAAAATCTATATGGAACCTGTCCGACAATTTCCCAGGCAAGGGCACGAAAAACTTCGTGAACTTGAAGAACTGATGAATGGAGCAGGGCTCTTCACCGAAGACTTTGATATCAAAGCTGGTACGGGTTTGGGCGACTTGTTGGATGTAGAAGAACCAGCACCCATCGAAGGAGAAGCAAACCCGAACGGCGACGGGGGCGATGAAAAAGGGAAGAAACCCCCAAAAGACAAGTTCCCGCCAATCGATGGGCAACTATCTGCTGCCAAACTGGTCGACCAGTACAAGAAGACGATCCTGACCCAGCAACGTGCTTTCAAAGAGCTTTCGGACAAGTGGGACGCTGCAGCCCCGAGCACCGGGAAGACACTTCTTTTTTGCTTAGTGGGAAAGCAGTGTGTTTTTTTGGGTTTTGTATATATGGGCTCTGCAATGTGTTTCCTGAACTTGTTTTTTTTCCTTCATCACCAGTGCCCTCATTCCTTAGGTCAGAATTTGTGGCGCTGCAGGAAACTTATGGTTCCTCGGTTTTTTGGGCAATTTTCTGCATGTTTTTTTTGCGCTGCATTCATACGTATATAAGGATTCAATAAGATATTTGCATCAGTATCAAAAAACAAATGAGTATATATAACTTCTGCTTACTGGTAAGAAATCAGGTTTCAACACTTAGTGTTCTGCATCCGTTTTTTTTCTCAGGCAAACTTGGCGATCTCTACAAAAAGCTTTGCAGCCTGGAAACCTCACAGTCATCTGTGAATCCGGAAAACAAAAGCGTTTATGGGCCAATCACTGGTGAGATCAAAGAGATGTGCATGCGCTTTAGCAACGAATCGAGTGCTGTGAAAATTCACCTTCCGAAGGCTCAGGCCAAGAGTCGCCAGAAAAAACAGGTCAAGCCCAAAAGTGAGGAGCCAGAAGACTGAGACGTCTCATGACAAATTGTGAGAATATAAGAATATATAGTATCAAAGAATTGCTGTTGGACAAAAAAATGTTAGCGCATGCATTAAAGTTGATCATGTGGTGAGACTGCTCGGAAATATAGCGCGTATAGATGCAGAGCGTACATGGAGCCCTTTGGGGGCACAGGGACTGTGGCAGTGGTACCAAACAGTTTGTACAGAAAGCTCACTCAAGAATGTGCGTGCACATTACATATTGCTTTGTAAACCAGTTGCATGTACACACGTGGCTGCAAATAACATGCTGCTTTTATTCTTTTTATTCCCATATATCTAGCCTACAGTTTCAAAAAACCATGGACGCTGAAATAAAATAGGTCTATGTGCTGTATATAGAGAACCCCTGCCACTACCTGCACTATTTTGTGTGGTTCCATTTTTTACGCTTGAGTTGGGGAACTTCAGCCGAAGAGTTGAGGTACTTACGTGGCGAAATCGGCAAGAGATGCTAGATCCTGGTGATACGTGGAAAAAATTGCACTTGGCGCAGTTTCAGCTTCTTTCCCATGAGATTGTGTGAAGTTTGCTGCATTGTTTTTTTCCTGGAAGTGTTCATTTCTGCTTTGCATCGCTGCCCCCACGCAGGTGCGGAGTCAGTGAAGAAAATTCTTCAGGAGTATGTTGCGACTTGGCTTTTTTATGGGGATCATATTTTGAAGATGCATAAATACCTTTAATAAACTTACTTCGAAAACATACATGTAAGATCTGAGATGTATCAAGTTATATTCTTGTTTTTTTTCGTGGGCATCAGTGTATCTTTCATCCTGTATATGCACATTTTTTTTACCATATTGTACACGTATTCACAAATAGCTTTGTATTTGCAGTACATATACTTTATACAAAAGGGGTTCATTACTTTTACCCTTGAAACGTCTTTGAAATGAAGCATAATTGTTTCCTTTGGAAACATTTGTGTTTCATTTCTTTATTGCATTTTTTTTGCAAAAGGGGTTCATTACTTTTACCCTTAAAACATCTTGGAAATGAAGCATAATTGTTTCCTTTGGAAACATATGTGTTTCATTTCTCTATTGCTAAACTTTTGGAAAAAAAATCAATGCTTTTACCCTGAAAACATCTCGGAAATGAAACATATTTGTTTCCTTTGGAAACATTTGTGTTTCACTTCTTTCTTGCATAGTTTTTTACAAAAGGGGTTCATTTTGTTCAACCCTTGAAACGTCTTGCAAATTTTCAACCCTTGTTTCCTTGGGAAGGGCCTGTGTTTCATTGTGTGTGTGGCTTTTGAAATAATAATGCAACTTACTACCACTATACATTAACAATATAAGTCATTGATTCGTACGAAAACTCCAATGCTGAGATACTTGAGACTTGGAAACATTTAGAGGTTCTATGCAACACGTAGGGTGTTCATGGAACCTGCATGCATCAAAATCATTTCTGAAACAAAGAGTTCTTGAACCACCATTATCAGGTTCCATATCAAAGTTCGAATTGTGATATGTTTTTTGGATCAGTATGACTTGCATGCTATGACTATATTTCCACATATAAAACATTGCTTGGAAGACAATGCTGAGGAAAGTGTGTTCAAACCGTGCGGCAACCAAGGCGTGCAACGCTGAGAAAGCGTCTGAAAGTGCTCGCTTGCAAGTGTCTACGATGCTTCCTGGTGCCCCGATGTACGCCGAACTGTTGCAGCTCTCCCTGGCTTCTCGAGCTTCTGGCAGCAAAGAAGAGGTGTTTGTAAAAACTGTTGTGGACCTGGGGCTGCTTCTGCAAATACCAGTGAAAAGCATTAGGCTGGCAACTGCGGAAGTAAATCACTACTGTGTTACGATTCAAGACGTGGCAAAGCACATCCTGGAATTTTGCCCTGCAAAACTTTTGGGAGGGCACACCGGTGACAGTCTGAAGGCCTTTGAAGATGACCTGACAACCTTTTGGAATACATATTCGAAGGTGAATCCTTCGCATCCAGTCTTTAAGGACTTTCCAAATAGATGCAGATGCATCCCATGCAAGTTGCACAGCGACGAAGGCACTGGCCTCAGGAAGTCGGCGGTACAACAGTACTCCTGGGGCCCTGTCTTACATGATAGTCCAAACAGTCTGGACCGGTACTATTTCTTCAGCTGCATCAATGCGGAACAATACAAGAAATTTCACACTGGCACTTATGCAACCGGGAACATGATGCTCGATGATATATGCGAACATTTTGCAAAGCAAGCGACGCAGGCATACACGGAGGGGATCTTGTCAGAGGCTCTTGGACGTTTCCATTTGGTATGGATTGGATTGGAAGGTGATCTTCCAGCCCATGCGCGTTGTTATAGACTGAAGAGACATTTCTCATGTGCGCCAAATCGTATGTGCCCTTGGTGCGAAGCGGACGACTTGCAGGTGCCGTTCACTGACTTCAGAGATTCCGCAGTATGGCGCGGCACTGTCAATGGAAGTTTGCCATGGGAGTCGCAAGGTCCTTTCTGCCAAATACCGGGCGGAAACTCTGCAAAGTTTCTAGCATTGGATTTGTTTCATTTGTGCCACCTTGGCGCTGTTCGTAGCTTTGCGGTGAACTTCCTATGCTATCTCACTACGGTTTCTTGCTTTGTTTCTTGGCTGTGCCATTGGAATACTGTAACTAATCGTTTTCTTGTAGTTGACCAAACTATTCCAGCAGTGGAGCAATTGCAAGACAGATTGTTTTCGTTGGTTCAAGAAGTTAACCGCTCATTGAAATATTGATATATATATATATATACATGCACATACATAGATTTCAACAAAAATATGCACATATTGTTTTGTAAAACGGGTTTTTTAGAAAATATGTTTCTACATAAGCAAGAAAATATACACATAAATATTCATGTATATAGATAGAGATATCATGCAGAATATATTTCAGATTGTATATATATAAATATATATATATATATTCATTTTTTCGGAAATCACTTCACCTCTTTATATTGTAACATTTATTCAGTGAAATTAAAAAATGTTTTTCAATTTGAAACATATCCATATATGTTGATATAAATATTCATTTTTTGAACAGGTGAAGTGATCCCTGAAAAAGTGAACAGATATATATATATATAATATAAATGTAAATATCTTCTGCATGATATCTAGTTATATTTATATATTTACATATAGAATAAATATATATATATATAAACGTCATTTCGAAAGAAATTCCTATCCAGCGCTCGCTCAACTGTATATACGTAAGGATGGAACCAGTGTACCGAAGCGCCTTACAAATGCTTATGACAGTTTTCGACAATGGTGCCGGGGCAATCACCACACGCCCTTTGTCAAGCACTTCACAAAGGAGAACCTTGGGTGGGCTTCGATGCGAAAATTTCCGGAGTGCAGCTTCAAAGGATCAGATACACGTTTGCTCCTGGGGTGGTTGATACACTTCGTGGAAAATCAAGGTGCAGGGCTGGACGAAATTGCGACAAGTGCGTTTGTGGCTGCGATGGCGATTGACAATTTTTTACGTTGCTTGTTCGAAAACAAAGACAGCCAAGGTTGCAGAAAAGCGTTGCTCACAAGAGATGAAGCGATCAAATGCAATTCGATGCTCAAGGTATATTTGACTGAGTTTGGTTCAATTGCAAAAAAATGTTTTGATAAGGGGCAATGTTTTTTCAACTTCGTTCCGAAGTATCATTACATGCTGCATGTGGCGAAAGATTTGGAAGACCAGATCTTGCAAGCTGCAGATGGTTTCATACTTTCTCCAGCGTGCTTTGCAACGCAAATGGCTGAGGATGCGGTTGGCAGATCGTGTCGGATGGCACGAACATGTCACCCAAACACGTCAAGCCTCCGTGTTGCCCAGAAGTGGCTGATCGCATGCAAACTCTTCTGGGACGAACAACCGAGCCGTGCATAAGAAAAAGAACATGCAGCATGGACCGGATTGGTGCTTGTCGATTACGAAAGATTGCTTCATCTTCAAAGATTTCTTCATGGGAATCATTTTTTCAGCCGGGAATTGGTTCAACCCCAAATTTGCGGTCCAGCCATTTTCGGGTGTCATCAACATGTCGCTGAAACAAATGATCGAATATATATACATCTTTAAAAGAAGATATATGTATATATATACATTGCATGAAACCATTCCTGCATGTGTATGGCAAATTAATGAGATTGTATTATATATATCTAAATCAAAATATACATGTGTTTCGAAACTTGTCTCAGATTTTTTCAGACCCGTTTTTGCATACATATATACATATATATATAATGAATGTGTGTGTGTATACATTTATATAAATATACATATATATATAAAAATACATACAATCGGAAGCATATATAATTCTCGAGATTTTGCACTCCGCTGCCCCGGGTTGCCGGCCAGTGGCAGCCCGGGGCAGAAGTGGCCTCAACGGGGCGCGTCGGGTTGGATGCACATGCAGGGGGCGCGTCGGGTGGGATGCACGGCGGGGGGGCGCGTCGGGTTGGATGCATGCAGGTCGACCAAAATTTTTGGAAAATTGTCGCATTTCGGAAAACCGATCATGCATGCATGTCGACATGTTCGCAAGTTGCGATGAAATACCAAAAAATCACCCGAAGAGAAAATTCCTCCCATGATTGTCGGTTGCCGATATATAGCTGCCACAGCTTTGGTTTTGTGCATCTTCTTTAAAATTACTCTTTTGCAAACAGTTTCTTTTTCTCGATTGTAGTTTTTCAAATGTAAAAATTCAAATATATGTTTAGCAGGTTCAAATTCTTAAATTTGTACAAGCCAATTTCAAACAAAAAAATTAAACAAATATAATATGTATATATTTAAATTTCTATATATATATATATATATTTATTTTTGTTATGACCACGATCAATGCTTTGTCATTTATATATACACAGATTTCTGTATATATATCGATTTTTTCAATATCTTTTGTCAAGAGATATCTTTTTTTAATTTCATATATACATATATATATATTTACCAAAATATCTTTTTCGGAAAAAACTGGAAACATGAAACCTTTGAAGTTTGCAAACGAATCACAAAAATCACAAAATTTCCATATACAAGAATGATGGATTGCTTACAAAAAGAAAGTCAAGTCTTTTGTGTGAACAAATATGTTTAACTTTTCAACCACTATTATATCCATTTTTGCCAGCTTCCAAGCGAACTGTCGAAAAAATAAAAATATTTCGAAAAACATCCAAATCAAGAAAAAAACATGACAGATGAAAAAGCCAAAAAATGGTTAAACCAATTCTTAGGCCAGGAATTGGTTTAACCAAAAATATTTGGTTTCCCTGTGGTCTAGGTATACCATAGAACGGAAAGAACCACAAAGCGCTGTTGTTTTTGGGAAAACAAAAGGCGCGGTCTCACACTGTCCTGCTCGGGAACTGCCGACAACCTACACAACAGCTAAGCGGCACAATGGCACGAGGTGAAAAAAGAACGCATTTTGTTACCTCTTGGGTTGGAAAATCTCTTTAAGTGATGTATGATCCCCTTATATTTGTTAAGTCATATCTCACGTCGCAAATCCTTTCGGCTCACTGGCTGCCTGGGAGGGGTCATTTCGATGCGCCTGTTCTTATACAGGGAAGGACTGATATGGCAGTGCTTGGAGAATCAGAATTCTGGTTCTCCCAGGGTTGCCTCGTCTGTCCTTCCCTGTCCTCTTCTGCGGGAAGTTGTCCTGCATATCTGCGCTGGTCTTGCCGGAGCTTCTCCTGCGGGGGAATATATCTTGAACTTGGCTGCTCTTACTGGATGCTTTCCACATACAAGAGAGTTTACTGCGGGACTTTCTGGCCTCTTGTCCTGTGTGGCTTTTGCTTTGGCGCTTTTGCGAAGGTGTAGTCCTGCGGGACTTTACCTTGCATCTTGCGGTGCTGGACTGAGGATTGGGAAGTTTGGGGGCTTCACCATAAAAGAAAAAAGACCTGAAGCCATGCGTGCCTGCGGGTGTTGTGGAGCTGCAGGGCTACATACCTCGATGACCGCGAGTTGACCGCCGGTGACCGTGGGTGCCCTGACCGCGATGTTATACATAATAATGATTCCTTATAATAAAAGCCTTGACCGCGGCACGATATGTTTCACATTGCCTATGACCGCGTCTTTGACCGCGCACACTGCAGGGATAGAGTCACTCGAGACGCGTTGACCGCGGCCAAAAACAAAAGTAATAGCTGTTCTAGCGGTGGTTTTGCGGCATCCGCCACGAGATGTCGCTTGTATATGTGTTCTTTCTGCAGCCGTTTTGGTTCCAGCCTTTTTTTTTGCGGCCTGAAGCCTATACTTGCGTGACATGGCAGCTGCGGCCGGGAAACTTGTCTGCGAGCTCTGCAAGTTTTCTTCTCTTCTCTTTCCCGGACCTCAGTCCACTTTTGCCACCTCACAGGCACTTTGTAAACTTGGCACTGGTACTCCTCAGAGTACTCGTTGGGCTGGGACATTCGTCCCACCGG
>OMLO01000464.1_pt1 | contig 26179 bp, 17 predicted proteins | sample 1674811 | NCBI WGS metagenome assembly OMLO01 (sample SAMN06265003, study PRJEB25207) | coral metagenome | isolation source: Coral host | place: Mexico:La Bocana,Puerto Morelos, Mexico | collected 2008-11-13
TATTGGATTCATAGTGGCCAAATCCTTGGTTTCTGACGTTTTGTGCACGACGAAAACAATGCTGAACATCCATCATAATATCTTTTGTCCTGAGCAACAGGAAGAGAAATCTACTGGATAATGCCCCTAAGGAATGCCATGTTGGAACTAAAGTACGGTTTGCTTGATATTTTTTCATTTCATAAATGCAAGGAAGGTGCTCAGGTGACCATTCGAAAGCATTCTTAGATGTGCACAAACCGAAAAAAAAAGGTCACGACGTTGCGTGTCCACACGTAAGAACAAATGGTATTGCCATCAAAAATGCTGACCGGTGAAGCTGCAGCCGGGGTGGTGTTCGAATAGGGGAGCGGGAACGGGATGATGGTGGTTCAACCTCACGAGCGGAGATCAAACGTCGGTAGATACGCGTTAAACAGGACAATATCGACCAAAATATCAATGGTCTATAAATACAACATCAGTACCCGCCTCTTGAGAAGACATTGTTTTCCGAATCGCTCAACCTTAAGAAATTGCCATGGGGAAAAAAACGCTGTCTATATTTGGGCGGCAACCCACAAAACTGGCTGAGATTTGGACTCTGCCTAGAAGATCCTGGTCCCCTGCAACACATTGATATAAATTTCCCTATGGTTGGAATGAACTGAGCATCAAAATAATCTTGAACAACAACTACATGGCCTGAAGATGGGCCACAAAGTTTGGAGCGCAAAAACCCGCTTGAGTGGAGCAGCGTGGCGGGCCAGGTGAATTTCATTTATGCACAAGTCGCACACACACACACACACTGGGGGTGTCAGTCCAAAGTTTTCAATAAAACACAAAAATACACCAAACACATTATATACCATAGCATTGTTGTACTATTATGTTATCGCGCATCTAGTGTTTCTGCTGTGTACAGGTGCATGGCCACGCATGCCGTTGGCAACTTTTCTTGCTTTGTTGTTTAGCAACTCATGTTGCCATGCAATGGCTTGCGCCCTGCTTTGATGCTGTTTTGCAAACTTTGATGCTGCCATGCAATGGCTTGCACCCTGCTGCAACATGAGGTTTTCTCAAAACCCTGGTTGTAAAACAAACCCCTGAACAAAGGGAATCAAGCATAGTACTAGTAATAGTAGTAGTAGTAGTAGTAGTAGTAGTAGTAGCAGTAGTAGTAGTAGCAGCAGCAGCAGCAGTTGTAGTAGTAGTAGTAGTAGTAGTAGTAGTAGTAGTAGTCTTAGGAGTCGTAGGAGTGGTAGCTGTAGAAGAGGCCATAATAGGAAGAAATAATAGTAGTTAAAAAAATGCTAAAGGAATAGGCAGAAAACTATTGAAAGCAAAGATCGTAGGTGTGACAAAGAATGTAAATATCAAAATTTAGAAATTTAAGCACCACAGTGTTGTGAAACTAAGGAGGATGACAATGTTTTGAAAGCAAGGAAAATGTAATTGTAAGTTTTAAAGCCTGAAACATTTCCCATGTCTGCCCCAAGTACGCATATGTGAACCAAAGATCGGAATGCTTTGCCTGTAAATTGCACCCCCTTGAAGTGGAAATGGCTGCTTGCAAAGACAACAGACTAGAAAGGGTGTGCAGGCCACGTTGCAAAACCAAACGAAGAGTACGGAAAAGCCCGCAGGGGCATGAATGTAGCACAGTGTATGTTTGGACGTGTTGAAAAGGTGTGTCAGTCTTTCTTCGCGCAGTTCCTACCAAACCTATTGAAAGATATTGGGAGCCAACCTTTGAACAAGCTGACGTTGCCTAAATGTTCAATCTAAGTCCATGTCCTGCGATGAGAACTGTCATGAATTGATTGACACACATGTCAGCGACTGCACGGACAACTTCAGCAGGAGCATTTTTTTCACGCGGGGCTGAGAGAATTGTTGAGTGCATTCAATGAGGTGAAATCCAACACCAGTGTGAAACATGATAGGTGGGCATTGGAAAATGAGCACACGAACATGAAATTCAAGAAAGAAGTCAAGCGGAGGATTACAGCAAACACAAGGCGTGGCGTGGAGAAAGGCAAAGAATGCGACACAAAGAACTGTGGCAAGCAAGTCCATTGCTGTATAGGCAACGAATGTCAACGAGAAGTCTATGTTGCAAAGGGCCGAGCTTCCATTGCTTCGTGAAATTGTCTGTGACGACTGAATCGGCGCGCTCGTAGAACACGTTGCTGGTCGCGCTTCAACTGGATTGCTTCCAAAAGCAAATTGCGATTGTGTTGCACAAGAGTGACAAACAACAAGCCACGGACTGGCGTCATTCGACGTGCTGCAACTGCGAGTTTTCTAAGAAATGCGAATGATTGTTCGCAAGCACTGTCATTGATTGGTCCCCAGTGTGGCTGATGGGATTTAGGCCAAACACTTGGCAATGGCCGAGAACCGCATGGCTTGCAGCCAGCATGGCCTTTTTTGAAATGGAACTTATCAATGACCAGGGGGAGCTTGGACAGTGTTTTTGCCACTTTGCTGAGAGAACGCCGCTTCTTTGCAGTCATGAATCGTTTTAATGTGCACGCACAATCATACCAGACCAAGGGCATGTGGCGTTTGCGGACCCGACGCCGAACTTTACGACTGCTGGCTTCGAGATCAATGCCTTCCGAGGCAGCAAAAAAGGAAAACAAGTCTGCAAGGAAGAAATACACGCCCGTAGGGGACTCATGCGTGTAGACAAGCTGCAAGGCCCCAATGATTTGACACTCCTTCACAGCAGCCAGTAAACCACCGCTGCGTCGCGCCTGGCGCATTTTCTCCCATTGTGCTCGGCAGCCTTTTTGCGCATCAGCTTCTGAAAATTGCATCATGTGACCAACGCGCGGCTTGCTTTGACACTCACGGGCTTCTGGCTGCATTTCAGACAAACCATACAGCTGCTGGAATCGAATAGGAACATCTTTGCTGAGGAGCGAAAATGCGTGGTCTTTGCAAGTAGCAAAATGGTACTGTCGTGTGCGCACAACTTTTTTGACATGAGTCAATCGCACGGGATACTCGAAAGAAGCTGTGCGTATGAAAAGAAGTGCCTTCCTGGTGCGACGGCAGAGGCAAGCCAGCTTGTGCGCATGCACACGAAAACCTCGAATCAAAGCCTTTTGTGAGATGAGATGAAGGAGAATCTTGCGCAAGAAATCATCCGACCCAAAGATGGGCTCACTGTCTCGGAGGTGGACGGCGCAAAACTTCCTGCCAGGAATGGGAGCATTTTGACACCCAGTCAAACAATGAGCTTTCAAAGAAGGACTTTCCCAAATGCCATCATCTGTGTTGGCACACAGCTTGGTTCGAATCTTCGCATTTCCATCAATGCCAAGGATGCCTCGGCGGCACGTGGAACACTGATGGTGGAGCAGCCATCTCTTTCGAAAGTGGTCCGTAACAGAAGACACAATAGAACGGCTCCATTGCTCCATACAGCCTTGTTTGACTGACCAATCAATTTGCAAACTCTGAGGGCCAAGCAGCTGACAGATGGCAAACTGCAACCACGTATCCCGCAGCTGTGTCTCCACAGTTCGTGCCTGCAAAGATTTCGCCACAGGAAGACAAGAAGCAAATCCACGAAAAGAGCCTCCACAGTGAACCAGCAACTGCGTCAGGGATTGCAAGAAAGCGGTGGTAAAAAAGAGGTTGGAAGTGACAGAAAAAAAAGCAGGGGCAGCTTCCAACAAAGTCTTTCTGCCTGAAGCGACCTGAACCCAAGGGCCATGAAATTTTGCGCCACAGGTGCGACAGGAAAAGAAAATGACTGCAAGAGGCTGGATAGAATCCAAAGAAGATATGCATGGAACCACTTTGGTAACTGATTCTCGGAGCTTGCATTTGCAGAAGTGGCAAGATGTGGAAATGGGTGCGAGGCTTCGGAGGGGAATGTCTGTTGGAAGCACCACTCTGTCTGCAAGCATGTGCGGAGCTTGGCACAAAAGTTTTGCGAAGACGAAGTTGCAGTCTCTTTCAGTGACCTGTTTGGTAGGAAATTGCTGTCGTAAAAGGCACCATGCAAGAAGATCTCGACACTCCGGATCTGCATGGTGAAATGCGAGCACAAGAGATGGGACCATGTCAAGGGACAAAGGATGCAGTAAGGCCTGAGCGCTGGAGGAGCCGGCTGCGAGCATATGAATGGATGCGGGCAAAAACAAGGCAGGCGCAATGGAAGCACCAGCTGCGAGCGCAGGCGCTCCGGAAGCCTCCAACTCGGGGTGTTGGGATGGAGGAGCTCGGCCAGAGCTTCGTATGTTGAGAACTTTTGCAACATGCTGAAACGGATTTGCTTCCTCAATGTACTCATGCAAGATCTGTAGAGCAGTGTCCATAGTTCCGGTTTCAAAGCTGGATGGCTCAGGAATTGCAAGCTCATTCTTGCAAGTCTTTTTCAAGGAGTCTGTCACAGTCACGCACTGCGCATTGTACTCCGTCCGATCCCCGGCATTTTTTTGGCGAAATTCATGCAGCAAATTGGAAAAGGCCACCGCTGCAGGGCCAACAGGTGGATAGGACCGTTTGCGTAATCGGGGTGCTGCGCCAGGCTTTTTCACCAACCAGGCTAGTTGAGTGTATTGAAGAAGTAGAAATGCACTTTGGCAATGCGCTTTGTTTGTGTCTCGGGGCAGCAATGCGCCTGTGTCTTTGGAATGAATTTTTTTGACACATGTTCCTTGGTCCACCACAGCAGTTGTTGTCGAAGTCAAAATCCAATGAGCAGTGAGTAGGGAATAAAGTTTGGCGTCTGGGTTCAAGCCGGACCACCACATCGGAAAAGTGTCAGACAGAGGCACTTGGTCTGGCAAAAGCTCTCGGGGAAGCGTGTTTGTTTCTAAAAGAAGCAAAAGAGAAGGGTACCTTTGGGCACAGGACTCCCGTAAACCAGCCTGGTCCAAAACCGCTAAGAGATCAGAAGATGGCGCAAGAAGTTGTGACTGAAGGGACAAATAATCAAAGATTGTGCGGGACAGTTCCACGACATTTCGGGGCAGCTCGCGACTCCAAGGCAATTCAACATTTTCTTCCGCAAAGCTGTGGCGACAGGCCTGTGTCCAAGAATGAAGCAGAATGGACAGGCGCCATGGCAGAGACTTCAATTTACCTGCGTGGCTGAATTGTTTCGGGTCTTGCAAATATGTTTGTTCCTGCTTCAAAGTCTGCGCGTCATAGTGCTGCTGGAAGAACTCTAAGGCATCTGGGGCAAAGAAGTATGGAATAAACTCCCGCACTTTGTCGAAGTCTGGGGCTGTGCTACCATGAGCCTTGTCTGTGAGACGCAGAATAGAAACAAATTGATTGAGCAAAGGCTCCGGCATCCTTCGGGCATGAAGAACTGACGGAGAAGGGCCGTAAACATCCAAATCCAGCACTTTGGTGGCCTTTTCAAGTCGGGGAGCGCTATGAAACATAAGAAACCGGCTTTGCATGCCTAAAGCGCCGTCCTTAGCCAAAAACTCATGCCATTCTTCCACGTGAAAAGTCATAGCCAAACACAGACATGTCTGATGCATGGCAAACCGGTTCTGGTCCTTAACGACCGTGCGTTTCCAAACGGAACCATTGAATAGTTTTGACATAGTGGAAGCATTGAAGCCTGAACCTTCACCATTTGCTAATGCCCTCAGGAGAAAACGGCCTTCATCGTAGAGGCCAATTGCCCGATGCCCATTATGGGACATCTGCATGCCAATGGCTGGCAAGGAACCTTCGTCAGAGAAAAGGGCCGGCTTGTTTTGATGAATCTGCGCCAATGACTTGGATAGCGCAACTTTGCGCCGCTTGTGCGCAGATTCATCTGGCTCTACAAAAGCGTCGTCTGCAGCCTCTTGTGCCTCGGCTTCTTCTCTCGCCACGGCAAGAGCAGCCTCCAACAAGATTTTTTCAAAGCCTGACACAATATCGGCCATGGCTGTCATAATGCCACTTTTGTTCGCTCCACTGTCTAAGCAAAGTCCAAGCCAGAGCAGTGGAGGAACCAAAAAAAATTCGTTGATGAACAAGCGTGCCTTGGCGCAAGCTGTACCCAAAACGGGTAAGAACAACAAGAAAGCCCATTCAAAAGGACATCCGGCTTTTTGAGCCAAAGTGTCCGTCATACGAAAGACTTCAGGGAGCTGTGCTTTGACTGCTTCTACAGGAAATGGAACCAGATCGGCCAGAATATAACGAACAATTAAACGAGCACGGTCTGGGTCAGAGTGAAAAAGTTTTTCGAAGCCGTGATTGAATTCATTTGGCGTGCTTCGGAGCAAAGACCTTGCCTCATCATCATCATCGGCCCCGGCACGAAAGTCTAAGTGTAGAAGGGCTTGCGCAGTCTGCAATTGCCGCACGCTGAAAGATTGAAGCTGTGTGCCTGAGCGTGGCAATGAATATGTGGCAGCCACAAATCTTTGGAAGAAATGCGAAATGCTTTCCAGGAGCACAGCCACAGTGGCTGGCAAGAAACCTTTAGGTGATAGGAGAGCTGGGTAGTTGTTGTTTTGAATACAACCTTCTACAATCATACAAGTAGAGCCCGAACCGAATTTCGAATTAATCCAAACTGCATCATTGGAAATGAAAATTAAGATGAATTCCCTTTTTTGTTTGCAATCCAAGGAGATAGGTGGAGCCCTTGCAACGTTGCAAGCCTTCGATGCCAAGGATGAAACGCAAGAAAAACACACATCGAAAGCTGAAGGCAACATGACAGTGGGTGTACTTTGCGGCTGATAGAACTGCTCCAGGATGTACAAGGAAAGAAAGGAGAAACCTCCTGCAACAATAGAAGTAGGGGCCAAAGAGTCGCAGGAAGGGTTGGTATTGCCTAATTCTCCCCACAAAAGAGTTTTCTGAAGGACGTGCAAACGCCCTCTGGCCGACAAAGCTTGCGGCACAAACGTAAACATGGGCTCAACTCGCGTCGCAACATCAACGGTCGGAAGAGGCAAGTGGTCAGGACAATATAGACACACGATCGCTTTGCATGTACGACTGAAACTGCTGGGCCATCTGTTTGGCAGCTGCAAAGTTGATAGGGCAACCCCGTCCGACCCAAAGAGGCGTGCTGTATCTGGCCCGAGCACAAAAGACAATCGCACCTGAGGCAGATGAAAAGTGATTGGGGAAATCGCTTCATAACAGCTTTGCTGACGATGAGTTTGCCAGCGCAGAAGGGAACACCTGCCCTGATGGAGTGTCAAGCGCACGACGCAGTGAGGAGCTGGCACAACATGATCTGGCCACAGAAAACTAGATCCTATTGCTTGTGGTTGGCGGGAAGTCACAAGACCAAGAAAGACAGTCAATGCAGGCTTGCGTAAAAGCAGCTGGGAGAAGGAAAGCTTGATCGTGAAAAGAGCAGGTGTAGGAGTTCTCGACATCCAGAAAGTTTGGCAATGGTCAAGGGAATGGGCAATGTTCTGAAGGAAGGGCGTCCCGCCAATGATCTCATCAACCGTTGCAGTGCTAAGAATGCAATGGAAAGAAAAGCCTTGAGGCAGCAAAGACAAGAGGCACTGATTGAAGCATAAGCGGTTGCAGTTGCATTGAGAAATGAAAACGCGCATTGCGGGGAAAACATTCGGTGGCCGAAGCATGGAAGAAATGCGCGTTGAAACCTTCGCCAAGGTCAACACAGTTTTGATGTCCCCAGCACAAGTTAAAACCGCACACAGGTAACACATGTCTTCCAGAGGAGAAGCACCACCACGCACAAATGAAAAAAGGCAAGACCTCGAGAAGCCACCATGGAGGTTTGCTAAATGAACAAGCAGCAACGTCGCACGAGCTGCGGACTTTGGAACAGAGCCGAACCAAACCTGCCCAACTTGCAAAAGGGCCCGATTGAACATCTTCAAGCTAGGGCGGCAACACATCAGAGCAGCTCCTAGCTGGAGCAAGCCTATGCCCTCTGCAAGGCAAATCGGCCGTAAGGATGTGGATGGACTAACGTGCAGCAGAACATTGGAATCAAAAACCCACAAGACGAGTCCAAGAGGTAATGAAATGACACGGGAAGAGCAGACCTGCCGCAAAGCCCGCGGAGACAGACAGCGTTCAATGTGAGCCAGAGAAGGATCCAGGTCAAGTTCCTTGGGCATTGCGTCCAAACACTCCATGCGCGTAGTCTCAAAGGACGAAAAGAAGGCTTCCGTGGCCAATAGCTTGGCACACGCAGTTTGGAACTCGAGAATCTTAACGTGAACAGAAACCGAAGAATTTTCAACTGCGCTGGACATATGGGAATCACCAAACGCCGGAATTGCAGCCGGAATGGCGAAGTAGCGCTGGGTAAAAGAATTCCAGGCAATGCATGGAAAGCCTTCAAGGGTGAGATGCCAATGCCAACGCGTAGTCTCTGTTTCTGTAAGCAAATGCAAGGCATGCGAACCCAAATTCCAAAGCAGCACAGCAGGGCACTGCATGCCTTTCAGAAGAAATGGAGCAAGACTCAAAGGCATGGGTGTCTCACGGTAAGCTCCGTTCACGAAAAAAATCCGCCAGTCCATATTCTCCGAGTGCAATCGGGCACATCGACTTATGAGATCCCCATCCTCAAACTGGAACAAATCGCGCCACGATTGAAGGAAAGAGGCGCGAATGGAGGAACTATCCAAGACATCAGCGTACAGACGAGTGACCTGTTCATCAAAAGCATCTTGATGCACGGCAACCTGCTCAGCCCTGGGCGCCGGGTCAGGAGCGTCCAAGGTATCAAACAAAGAAACGACAGCCCCAGAAGGAACAGCTGTAGTAAGTGGAGAAGCCACTGCAGGAGAATCACTTTCATCTGAACTGTCGTGAAGAGAACACCACAAAGGCTTTCCGTGCTGGCTCAACTCCACAGCACCCCCCCTGCCCGAAAGCAATAAGCAATAGTCAAGAGCATGAAAAAACACGGCCGCGCAAAAGCATAGAAGGGGAAGACTGAGTGGCAAGGAATGCTGACCCGATTCCAAGGACAGCAAAGCCCCGCCTATGACCGTGCAATGCGGTAGCAAATGAAAGATGGAATAGCCTTTCTGCAAATGGGGCTGTGTAGCACGTACCCGAGGTCGGCGGTGTACATCTTCAGTAACTGCACAGGAGGGCAAGGAAAAGGAGGGGGAGAACAAGCACACAAAGCTGTTGATAGGTGCGTCCTTCGGAAGGCGAAGGCCAGACAGAGAAAGGAGGCGCTCGCCATCTGAGTCAAATAAAGAAAAAATTTGGTCTTGTTGATTACACACCACAGTGAAGCTTCTTCGTGATCGAAAATCAAGGGCGTGTTGGCAATCTGCAGGATGAAAGCTGCTTGCACTTGCGACATCGATGGCTTGACAAGTGCCATGTCGTATGTGAAACCGCGCTGCAGCCATGTTGAATGGCAGAGCTTGATCCGGAGAAGGCAGTTGCAGCAGAGACGCAGAGGATGTAGACGCAAAAACACCGATAAGCAAGTGTAAATCTGGGATGGAGTGAAGCAGACAAGGCGATGTACCTAGGAAAATGCTAACATCAAATACGGGCGGAGCTTGGTTGTTGAGACCCGTGTGCCAAAAATTCATCCCATGTGTGGAATCATGGCAATGGTTCCAAGCTCGAAGAGCCGGCTTTCTCTGGGTCGGCGCATTCAATTGAAAGTTAAGATGAGCAATGGCTGCATACTCACCATAATGAGGAGTCGCTGCACACACTGCCCGTAAGCATTGGTTTGCGCAAAGCTGCTTGCACGCACAAGGTCTCAATAGAAGAGTTTGCCCAGACCAAGTCCCAGCCGAAGTAATCACATGATGCATAGAATCACAACTTGAAGCGAGCGGACACAAGGTAGCAAGTGAAAAGCAAAACCCCAAAAGGTGAGACAGCACTGAGGTGGGCAAATGCAGTAAGTCCAGACATGGAGGTGTCTCAGTTTGTAAGATGTCTAGAGAACAGGTGGGGAAAGAGGCCGAGGCTGACATACTTGGGAGAAAAAAATTGTTGCTGGTGGCTCCACCAAACAACACTAGAGGATAAAATTCTCGCTGCAAAGAGAGACGTTTACAAGTTACAAACAAGGTCCTCGGCGGAGTTCCTAGAAGCTGGAAAGGAAAAGCACCACCGTGAAAAGCGGAAGGATAGAACTCTTGTTGAAGAGAGAACTGCCGACATGTAACGAATAACTGTCTGCTTGAATATCCCAGGTGTGTCATCACCCGATACAACCCCATCAGCAGAACATCCACCCAAGAGGTTGGCGGAGCAGCGGCCAACAGCAAGGAAATTGTTTTTCGAGAGCCACCACAATCAGCAGCTGCAATCAATGGAGTTTCTCCTTGTAAGTTTCGTGTCCAGAGACAAGCTGCCCAGTCGAGCAGAAGTTGTACACAGGCAGCCTCGGCATAAACCCCTGCAGTATGCAACGGTGTGTCACCCTCATGATCAATAGCATTCACAGATGCATTTGCCTTCAACAAACGTGAAACCATAGCATGGTTGTTCTGTCGGCAGGCTACGTGTAATGGTGAAGACCCACATGTGTAGGCAGTGTTTACATTCGCTCGAGCCCGAAGCAAAGCTTCTGCGATCAGTGGTGGTGATTCAGGGCACTGTGCCAAGGCAACATGCAGCGGAGCAAATCCTTCAGAATTAGCTGCATTAGGACACTGCCCCTTGGCCAGGCAGGAATGAACGTTTTCATAGTTGGACGACGCCACTGCTTGATACAGTTCATCTGCAAGATCGGTACGTGTGGTAACGCAAGCAATTTGGACTGCAAGCTCGGGCATGAGGGAAGCTCCATGCTCCGTTGTTGAGATGGATGTCAACGCAATCTGAATACGAATTGTGAATGGCGATGCGTCCAAGACGTTGCCAACAATGTTTTGCAGCAGTTTCACAAGAGAAGTGCCTTGCAAGGCAGCCGGTGATATGGTGCAACAGTGAAAGGGTGAGCCAGACACAGCAAATGCAAAGTCGCACATGATAGATTGCTCAGGAAGCTGCAACAGCACATGCCAACAGCAACTGTCTGCTCCACAAAAGCCTTTGTCCCAGCCATCCTGCAAGAAGCAAGTCCCTCCGCCTTTCAAAGTGACATCAAAGAAGGATAAGCAACAGACAGGCGATGGAATTTCAGTGTGAGACCCCGACATGATTGTAACAGCAAACACAAAGCGAACATCGCTAGAGGTGGCTCCGGCATGGAAGACTTCAAGGTTGACGTAAGTATGACTTTGCGCGCCACCTTGGATGCCAGCAGCAGGCTGTGAAATTGACTTTGACGTCCCTGCATCTGGTTTCGGCCTCAAATTGACAAAGTGTGGGGTAGATGCTGTTAAAAGGCCGAGGACACAAGCATTGGTAGAGCTGACATGGGAATCAGATTCGACACAGCCGTCTGTGCAAAAATGAAGAGCACGCTCACCCTCATGAACTTTGACCACATAAATTCCAGAAGCAAACCAGTCAGGGCAAGAGGCCGCAAGGAGTTTGATGCGGGTGCTATTTAGCCAACAACTTTGTGGACAAGTGCTGGACGGATCTTGAACCGACATCATTTCAATGATGTGGGAAGATGGAAACAAGTCCGTTGTCAGCATCATGGTAAGCAGCCTATCCAAAACACGATGCCACGAGACCCCGACGTATCGAGCTATGGACCGATAGCCGCAACGACCATCGCCAATGACGTTCTCAACATGCCAGCTCTGAAGACAAGCCCTTGGCAGCCTGGGCAATGGAATGTCTTGCTGCAGGCGAGCTGTCCGAGGACCGAGGAAAAAGGTTCCATGGAAGTCCATATTGACTGCATGCGAAGACAGCGCACATCTCATTCGAGCAGAAGCGCCGACAGCCTGGCACAGGCAATACGAGAAAAGCAAGAAGCACATGGATCAAGTTGCTAATTGGCTAGCACATCTTAACGGTTCAAGCAAAATGAAACCCGAAATAGTCATGATTTCCAAGGGTGATACGTGAAGGCACTAAGATGGAAATTTCCATTGGCAGTTGCAAGGAAACATTCGACACATACGAACAGGCAACCTCCTCTTCACCGGAATGGATCGAGGCATAGGCGTCTGGCGTAGAGTCCTTGTAGCGCGCTTTTTTTGTGGGCGACATGTGACATACAGTCAAAAGATCAAACATCCACAAGCAAGAACTAGGGGTGTGTGTGTGTGTGTGTGCGTGTTTGCAAACATGCAAAGAAACTGCTATGAAAGATGGCCTCGGCATGGTCTGCCATTATCCAAGCACACAAAGCATCAAGACCCAGAGCATCCTGTCACTGAACAAAGGAAAAGGCAGGGAAGAAAGGACAGGAAATGCAAGTGAACATCTCTAATTTCGATGCATAGGAAAGAGGTTGAGAAGCAGCAAAGACAGCTGGAGCACGGCACAATGTAAAAAAAACAAAACGTCACTTCGTGAAGTAATGATGGCGAATGCAGAAGAAGAAAGACTCCTCAGCATGAAAAGTGTTTCATGCAAACCTAGGATGCACATGAGCTGCAAGGCCCCCTGCCTGCTCCAAGACCGCACAGGAAAGCACCTCCTGCAAAGCACGTGGGAGGTGCGTTTTTGTGGCAATAGGTTGAAGACATAAAATCTCGCCATAATCATTGTCATTATTGTTGAAACACCATGTGGTTTGCAACATGATGGAAAATAAAGGAGAAGAGGCTGCATTTGAAACCGAACGCTGAAGCAAAGTAGATGTATCATGACGGCAAAGTCTTGAGCCCGATGCTTGTAGATGTTCTGGCTCGGCAGAAACCTGACACAGAAACACAGGTAAGCAAAAAGTAGAAGCGTGTTCGTGTGTGTGTGTGTGCAGGTTTGTGGTGTGCATGTCTGTCTGAGCAAAATCAAAGAAATTGAAGTGAGAGATGGCCTCAGCATGGCCCGGCATAGTCGAAGTGCACAGTTCATGAAGATCCAAAGCATCCTGTCACAAACACAAATGAAAAAGCAAGGAAGAAAAAAAAGGCCTGAAGGTCACTTCGTTTTGCGGTGAGGAATCTGCTCCCACGGAAACAAATGCAGGACGTTGTCAGTGGTAACATCGTACATCAGGAAGTTGTCAGTGGTAACATTGTACAACAGTTGGGGCATAAACTGTGTGAAAATAAAACAAAACGAGCAAGCCTCATCCACCATGTCAGCCCACGCACAGCGGCCACTATGGACAGCGCGTCCATAGAAAGTAGCCTGCAGGGAGAGGAAAGGAAGGCAGCAGGCGCAACAGAGAGGGAAAAACAGAAGCAAAATGTTTGCGAGGAACTTGAAACAACAACTCTGGGCAGACTTCTTGTAGACATGCACAGTGCGAAGTTTCACGCCTCAGCGAGGGATGCGACAAAGAAATCCTGCAGGCGCAACAGCTCCATAAAAGCATTGAAAACGCAGATATCCACGACCAGCAGAAAAACCAAGCGACCAAGCAGGGAAACAACTTAAAAAGGCCAAACTTTGTCTGTCCTGCTCTTCCATTGTGTTGTTCGGATCCTGCAAGAAGTAAAAGGACATGCAAGAAGCCGAGCAAGCGCACGCAAAAAGTGCAGGAAGCCGTCAGTAACATTAAACAACAGTTGGAGCACAAACCCCGAAAAACAAAACAAAATGAGCAAGCCTCAGCCATCATGTCAGCCCACGCGCAGCGGCCACTATGGACAGCGCGTCCATAGAAAGTAGCCTGCACGGAGGAGAACGAAAGGCAGCAGGTGCAACAGAGAGGGAAGAACAGAAGCAAAATGTTAGTAAGACACTTGAACAACAACCCTTGGCAGACTTCTTGTAGACATGTCAGTGCGAAGTTTCACACCTCAGCGAGGGATGTGACAAAGAAATCCTGCAGGCGCAACAGCTCCATAAAAGCATTGAAAACGCAGATATCCACGAGCAGCAGAAAAACCAACCGACCAAGGAGGGAGACAACTTAAAAAGGCCAATCATTGTCTGTCCTGCTCGTCCATCCTGTTGTTAGGCTCCTGCAATAAGCAGAATGACATGCAGGAAGCAAAGCAATTGTAGGCAGGCATCAAAGCCTCCAGCGCATCGAAGACAGTCATCGGAAAGTAGAGAGCCATGCTGAATGCCTTGGGAAACAAAAAACGAAAAGCGGGAAGATAAAAGCGAAAAAATTGAGGCTGGAACCAAGAAGAAAGCGAGCAAAGATAAATTTTGAGAATGCAGAAAATGGCTGCCGGGGCGAAAATGCAAAGCAAAACGTCAGAGAAAACGGCACGAAAATGTGAGAAACCATGCAAGTTCTAGCGCCAGCAGGTTGAAAGATAGTAAAAATGGTAGTACTAGTACTAGTGCTAGTACTAGTACTACTAGTAGTAGTGGTAGTAGTAGTAGTAGTAGTGATAGTAGTAGTAGTAGTAGTAGTAGTAGTAGTAGTAGTGATAGTAGTAGTAGTAGTAGTAGTAGTAGTAGTAGTACTAGTACTAGTACTAGTAGTAGTAGTAGTAGTAGTAGTAGTAGTAGTAGTACTAATAGTAGCAGATGTTGGTTCGTGAGTTCGGCGGTATTACCACATTTACAATGGGGTTCGCTTGTAAGTACATTGTGGATCAACCAAACGTGGGTTGTAGCAAAATTTAAAACAAAATAAATGTTGTGTGGCAGGCGCAGAAGCGCGGACCTTTTGCTGACTTCACTGCTCTCAGTGCTGTCCCTGCTGTCAGGATCATTGATTCCTGTCGCTAGTCTGGCTTCTGTCTGGGGACTTGACATACCCGTCGCTTGGTTGGCCGACTAGTTGGTTAGGAGGCTGCGCACAGCTGGCTGGCGTGGATCTTTACATGTAGGTGGCCATCCAAGGGCTCTAAATTCAATGTCTGCTAGCGCGAAGCTGTGCTAGCGCAAAATTCCGACTGCATTTCATCCTTTTGGCTCCATAAGAGCAGCACTGGATGCCTTGTCAGGCTATACAAAAGACAACGAAAGAATTTCGGAAAGGGTTTAAAACTGATCTTTGCATATTGATTGTTTTTACTAGCGCCACGGTAGCGCTATGCTAGCGCCTAGCTTGTGAAGTGCGCGATTTACTATGAGGCTCGCTTCATACTGAAAATGTAAACGCATCTTTTCAAGTCTATTTCCGCCAACTGTTAATAGCCCTTTAGATCGGGAATGTTGAACGCCAGCCATCTAACTGTTGATGCGGTGAGTGCTCAGTCAGCTGTCCATCTAAAAATACTCACAGCAATGGAACATCTTTAAAAGAACCTCGCCGAGGAGTGTGAAGTTGATCCCTTGTCACTGACAACTTGAATGGTTGGTGGTCCGTACTGTTTGGTTCGCAAGTGAAGCGGTCCTGACAACTTTTTTTTGAATTCAAAGGTAACTTGGTAGTGGATGCATGGTTCGTCTTCATCCGCGACATGCACCAAACAACATGAACCAAGCACAGTGTTGTTGCACTGCTCAATTGGATATCGGCCTTTTTTGTTCACACACGTACAGTAGGAGTACAGGGGTGACCCGCTTCGGGGTTTCCGATAAATAACAACGCTGCGTCCCAAAGTGAGTCAACAACGCCCCTTGTGGGACTAGTACTCGATTGCTATCTCATGGCCCTCGTGACTATTGCCACCAAAACTACCGATAAATGCCATTGCGCAACATTATGATGATCGATGCGAATATGAACAAAACATGTTTTCGAAAAAAAAGTCGCGACAAAAACCGGAGATAGCAAGCCAAGTGGGACGAACGGGGGTGGGTCTGCCAAAACTCTTGGTGTGTCTCAGCAACCTGCAGGGAACTTTATCGTGGATTATGGCAGCTTTACGGTGACATCATCTTCACCATCAACAGTGTCTCCTCATTTGGGGATGATGGATTGGATGTAATTCAAATCAAAAAATTCTTGGCAATATTAACTAAACACTACCAGCATTGAATCAAAAACAACTTCGGAAGAAATTTCTTGTTTTTTTGAGACACACACCGCCTTTTTTCGGTAGTTGGTTGTTTCAACCGAATTGAAACATATTAGTCAAATTGATGTCAAATTGATTCATGTCCCCAAGAAGGGTTGAAAATAAGAAATGATTAGTTGAAACCAGCACCTGTTTTTTTTGTTTCTATCATTTTCGTTGAAATTCACGACTAAAAACGTAACCGAATTAAGGTCTGGCGCATTTTACACTAGAAAAACGTCTAATTTTTCCAGTGCCGTCTGCCAGACCCAAAGCGGCTTTTCCCGAAACGTAGGAAGGAAGCTCAGGCTTAAGGTCTATAAGTTTTGTCCAAGAACAACTTCAACAAAAGCCATGAAACGAACTTTTTTTCAACATCATCACATGAAAAAAAACAAAAAATAACAATAATCTCAATGTTTCTTTGGAAACCATCCAATATGTTTTTTTTGCAATTTTCTGGACCTTCTCTTGCAACTAAGACATCTTATACTTTTCGCGGGTTGAGGTGAAAAAGGTCACTCGGTTCACGCTTTCCCTGACATTTTTCAGCAAGCAAGTGATAATCGGTGAGCGGGCAATGAGAACTCACCATGCTATTCCTACATATATACATATATATATATATATTCCGCCAAGAAAAAGAGAGGTTGAGTCCTTTTATAGGATTCTGGAAGCTATGTCAAGGAGACGTGTGAAGCCGCCCACCATCCCAAAAAAGGCTCTTCGAAATGAACCTTCCTTGAGTTGCCAACAGTCACCAGGATGTTTCGGGCGGGAATTCATTTGGATTCCCTCCCGCATCCTCTGTAAAATCTCAAAAAAAAACACATATCGTGGAACGCCGAATCGGCGAAGCAGCAAACTGTACCCACAAACATCTGTAGTGGCGCTGAGATTCAAAACCCCAGCTGCTTGGCCATGTTTGCGATGGCCCATTGCTGGCAGAGTCACCAAAAATTGCACAGCCTGGATTGCGCAGCATGTTTTGTGTAGGAGTCTGTGTTCACATCTTCTTTTAGCTAATCTTAAAATGACTGTATCATATTTTGACATATTTCTTCAGGAGTCTGCTTACTTTTATTGCTTTTCAGTTTAATAGGCATCCTTGGCCTCTACGGAATAGAAACCCTGGCATGCACATCAAGCGCAGAGCCTACGGCGCCGGCATTTAAACATCCGGCTATTTAAATAATAAAAAGATTTTTGAGACTACCTCCGACAACCTTCGAGAAGGCCCGCCAAGATTTTTAAACATCCGGGTAGATATGCGTGGGCCGCCCTCTTCTCCAACTCTTCACCTTACACTACCTTACGCCTTACCCCTTTCACCATCCGTCCACCTCTCCACCTCCACCCACTACACACCCTCCACCTTCACCCTGCACACCTCTCCACCCTGCACGCCTTCCACCCCTCCACCCTCCACCCTCCACCTTCACCACTCCACCCTCACCACCCTCAACTCCACCCTCTCCTCCCTCTCCACCCTTTCCACCTTCCACCTTCTCACGCCCTTCACCTCAAGCTCTCCACCCCTCCACCTCTCTCCATTTTTTTCCTTATTAATATCCACCCCCTCCTCAGTCCGCCACCAACCCCGGAGAAATCGTTGTGTTTTTTCTCTTGTAAAATGCGCCTGGCCTTCATTTCGACTGTAAATTTACATGTCACTTCCGCCGACCTGGCCTTCATTTCGACAGGGAGATGGAGATGAAGGGTGGAAGTTGTATAGTGGGTGGAGGATACGGAGGGATGGAAGGTGGAGAGTGGAGGTGGAGGGTCTAGAGGTGGAAGGTGGAGGGTGGATGGGCGACGGGTGGAGAAAGTAATGGGCCCGGCGACGTAAACATCCGGAAAAACAAATATTTCATACTACCTCCGCCAGGGATTGCCGAAGCCGGCCCCCCACATATTTAAATGTCGTCACCATATAGAATCGAAACCCTGGAGTGTACACCAAGCATGAACTCTATAGAATGGAAACCCTCGATAAGCGATGGTTGTTTTATCATGTTTTATCTTAAATATGCCTATCAAACTGAAAAGCAATACAAAATAATAAAAGGATACCTCGGAACAACCAGCCTAGAATTCAAAAATGATCGCCCAACAATTCTTACTTCTGACCAGAAGTCTTTTCATACGGAGGTGTCCACAGCACTGGTTTTGGATGGTTTAGATACCACCCCTTTTTGTTATGTTCAGTCTTTATCATGGGTTTTCATGGGAAACATGTCTATGCATGTATACATATAAACAAAGCCTATAAATATGATCAATTCTCCGCAAAGATGTTCAAACTGACTTTAAACTCTAAAGCACTGTAAGAGCTAATCAATTCAAGAGTCTGACCCTCTGCATTTCAAAACAACCCCAAAAAACTACAGACTGCATGGCAACGTTGAAGAGGGGCGGACAAAAAAGGGGAAGACGTAAGTCTTATTTCATGTTTTCTTGGAAAAATAAACTAGCATAAATAAAGGTGAAGGATTTTCTAGCCAGCCGTTAGTGGAGTGCTGCAAGAGGTTTAGCAACCCATCTTCAAATGCCCACAGTCTTTCAAAGGAAGGACCTTTGAAAAACAAAGGATAACAGAACATAGTTTGCATAAAGAATGGCTTGGGCTTGCACAAACCAACGAAACAACCGGATTTCAGGCACGTATTCCATGTGAGCTCCCATCCGCCAAATCGGCGGATAAAGGTTCAGCTTGATCGTCAGCGATCTGTACGCTGAAGATAGTTCGAAAATGAAGAACAAGCTAGAACAAGTATAGCCCATAGGATCCATTCATGGCAGATTTATTTACATTTACCATAAACATCCACCAAATGTAGGTAAATATCCCATACACGGATCCTATGGGTAGTATACTGTAGTTCTATACAAACAATATGCAAACTTCTAACACCATCTGATCTCAACTCAGGCATAATATGTCAATCCACTCAAATTTCGATTCCTTAGCCATCAACCCACCCTAAAAACCTACCCAAACCCAAACTTTTCGACCGGCTGCCAAGAAAGCCGGAACCTGTGTCTTATCGAGAAGTTAAAGGCATCTGCGGCATCATCAGTACTCCACCGGCAGGATTCGATACAAAGGTAGGATCCACCTTCGCAGAGATTCGAACAAGGCCGAAGGTATACGTATGTAAATATATTTAAATATTTATGTATGTATTTAAATCTAGGCATTGGCAAACTTACAATGTGAAATTGGGACCGGCAGTCCGGGAGATATCTCCCGACACTATAACATTTGACGATGTAAAATATGCGGAGAGAGAAAAATTGGAATTTGTGAAGGTGCTTTTCAGGAGAAGGAAATATCCGTGAAGGATGATTCTACACTTGCAAAAAGCCTTGTCATAAACACGTCTGCATCTCGAAGAAGATATATTGTCTTGGGCAACGCGAAACAATCCAATACGAACCAGAAAGAAAGAAACACTCATCCGAGCTATGTTTAAACACATGCATCTGATAAACAAGGCGTGGCCCAAACGGCTTTCCGAAAATATGTTCTACCCGAAACAAGTGATAACCCGCACACTCCAACCAAGGCTATGCGCAAGTGAGCAAGGCCAAAAAAAACGGCAATCTTGTGATATCAAAGGAACACGAAAGTCTGAAGCTTAGAATGTGCCACCCTTGAACCAACACACCGGCAGCTGCAGCGCCTACTTCATCTCTGGTGATGACATTTCATCAAACGACAAATCATCCTGAAGCAAGTTGCAAAAACAAGGACTTGTAATACAGGAGGTGTTCCAGCACGAGAAAGGAAGATTGACCATGAAGAAAAATTGCCAGAAACTCATCTGTACCACTCCGGGTTTAAAGTCTGATCCGAGGCAAGGGATTCCAATTTTTTTAGTCCTGAGGTTTCGTTTGAAAAAATGTCTCGTGAGACTCGTGAGGGCTTTGCAAGGGTCAGTGTTTGCAGTGATGTTCGAACATGCCAGCGGCACGTCCCGGCGGCGACAGCGGTCCTGGGCCGCCAGCACGAAGGCAAGCGAAGTCAGTTCGAGGACAAAGGAATTGGGTAGTGTTGTAACTTTGTATTACAGGACCTGCGAATCATGTGTGTGGTACAACTTAAGGGATGTAAAACTTGTATTTCAAAAAAGGGCACAGCCTGCGGCGATGACCTTGGGGACAAACAGGCATTCCACGGGAAGCACAACTGTAGAGTTAGACGGACTGACACAGACACAGGATAATCCAAAGAGACCCTGAGAAACAAAACGGATGGAAGCGAAACATCAAGGTTTTGGAAGCTGCTATGCCTTTTGAAAAAAAAACGAATTCTGACATACCATCGACAGCTGGCTCACGTACAACAAGAGCAGCGTGCCTCTGAACCTGCACGACTTCGCGGAGCTGCCGGCCTGAGTCAAAAGCAAAGGCGTCAAAGCCCAAGTGGAAAAGCAGAAACAAGTTGAGGCTGGTCATGGTGCAAGAAAAGAGGAAAGAAGAAGGTTTCACAGCATTCACCAGAATTCAGTGTTTTGGAAATTCAAGGTGTGCATCCCTCACATCAGTCAGGCCGTGGCCTCACATCTTGTTCATGGATGCGTTTGCCAACGTGCAGAAATCGGCAGCGATCACCAAATGTGCACTTGCCTTCCAAGACATGAAAAGAGAAAACCCACTGCGGAGCGGAAGAATGACAATTTGTCGATGGGGCATTCAACCGGAAAAAGTCTGATGGAATGACAGCTTTCACTACACATCAGGAGCAAAAAAAGCTCTCCTCGGGCGAATTGGCGGCATTTTGGGACCCAGCGGCTCCAAGCAGCGTTTGCCTTCCAATCCTGGGTGGGTACTGAAAGCGACATGAGCATGTCGGTAACCTTCTGTGAGACTTTGCAACTGATGCAGGAAACTAGATCCGTCAGAAGCAAGTAGAGAACTACCAGCATATAAATGTATATAATAGGAAGACAGATCTAATAGTTTGTGTGGTAGACAAACATGGACGTTAGAGAATAAATATATTGTACGAAGACAAGGGAAAAGATTTGTGAAGGTAGCCGCGAAAGTGGATGAAAACCAATGGCAGACGTCCCAATCTTGGACACAGTGTAGCTTCTGTGAAAAAAAAGCGAGTGTGACCTATAGGGTCGATGTCTAAGATACAGCTCGGTGGGGTTGAGGCTTGGTTGTAAAGCATTTTTCACACCAACGGTTATCCCAGTCCAAGAAGCACGCCAGGCATCGGTCGGTTTAGTCGTTCCGGACATGGTGCTCGTCGAATCCTTGACATGAGGTGGAAAGCTATGCATGTTGAAACAACATGTATATGTATACAGTTATTTATAGAAATATGAGACTTTGCTCGGATAAGGACAGAAATATAATTATGATAATTGCCTCTGTGATGGAAAAAGGGCACATGGTGAGTGGAAGTCTAAATGCTTCCCTCCCTGTCATGACTGGCGGTAGTGCGACGATACATACATGGCTCGGTTTCACTCGTCTTATGCGTGTATCATGTGGAAAACACAGTCGCCCACTGTGAGTTAGACATCAGTCGGTGCATGAGCAGCACGTAAGCACGCCAAGCATCCGTCTCTTCCCTGCTCCAAGCTGCGGTTGCCTTCCAATCCTGGGTGGGTAATGAAAGTGTTCGGTAATGACTCGAGGCTGTTTATGGGCAAGGACAGTTTTGTGAAGAGTCAGGTGTCTACTTGTGTTTGAAGTGTCTGGGCTCAAGGGAGTATATTCGTTATTGGACCCCTTGCAGCGAGTCTAAAAAGACGCACTAGTTATTCCTGCCAGTTGGTACGCATGGGGCCACCGCCCGGATAACGGAGTGTAATTGCCTCTATGATGCGACAAAGTGCACATGGTCAGAGTGTGAAAATAAATTGGAAAGAGCTACCCATGCCGGGAAAATAGGGCCAATCTGCTGCATTAATGCCAGAAGGAAGTTGCACGACTGACTACTTGACCAAAAACTGCTGCCAAAAACAACCTGACTTGAGCTCGGTGGTGTTGAAACTTCGTTGTAAAACATGTTTTCCACCTATACGACCATGCCAGTCCAAGAAGCACTCCAGGCATCGGTGGCTTCACCGTACCGCTTCCAATCCTTGACGCAATCCGTTCGTGTGGGTATCATCTCATTTTGCATGGTGGTAGTACGACGATGCATATATGGCTCGGTTTGACTAGTCGTATGCGTGTGTAGCATGTGGAAAACACAGTCATTGACTTGGATTTGGACATCAGTGGGTGTGTGCGCAGCACAGAATCACGCCAAGCATCCATGTCGTCCCGGCTCCAAGCAGCGTTTGCCTTCCAATCCTGGGTGGGTCCACATGAGCGTGTCGGTAACCTTGTGTGAGACTTTGCAACTGATGCAGGAAACTGGATCCGTCAGAAGCAAGTAGAGAACTACCAGCATATTCATGTATATAATAGGAAGACAGATCTAATAGTTTCTGTGGTAGACAAGCATGCACGTAAGAGAATAAATATATTGTACGAAGACAAAGGAAAATATTTGTGAAGGTAGTCGCGAAAGTGGATGAAAACCAATGGCAGACGTCCCAATCTTGGGCACAGTGTATGGGCCAATCTGCTGCAATGCCAGAATGAAGTTCACTACTAACTACTTGACCAAAAACGTGCGCCAAAAACAGGATGACTTGAGCTCGGTGGTGTTGAGGAAACATTTCTCACACCAACCACCTTGCCATTCCAAGAAGCACTCCAGGTATCGGTGGGTTCACCGTAGCGCTTCCAATCCTTGACAGAAGCCGTCCCTGTGGGTAGCATCTCATGTTTTGAATGGTGGTATTACGATGATGCATATATATGAGCTGCTGTCGAAACCTTTGTCAACTCTTAATGCCACCCAGCATTTGAAACTTTCCACCGCTTTGTCAACTTTCGGCGTTTTCAGGATGTGGGGGGTATCGTTCAAATGTATTGTATACATGAGCACTCACATTTCTTTTTCATGTGGCTTCTTTTTCATCCTCAGTGCATGAGGAGTTGCTACTGTCACTGCTGCTAGTAGAACGGAGTAGTACTGGAGTAGTACTTTGTAGTACGGAGTAATAAGAAGAAAACAAAGACAGAAAACACAGGTCAGCTTGCTGTTGGCAGGGGTTGGTGGTCAGCTATATTGTCTCATCAGATTGCTGTGGTCAGGGGTTGGTGGTCAGCTATGTTCTCATCAGTGGTCAGGGGTTGGTGGTCAGCTTGCTGTGGTCAGGGGTTGGTGGTCAGCTATTGTCTCATCAGATTGCTGTGGTCAGGGGTTGGTGGTCAGCTATTGTCTCAGCATGTTGGTGGTTAATACTGTTCTTTAGAAGGACCCTTTCGCGGAGCTTTCGGGAAAACGGAAATTTTTGTGAAGGTAGAACCGCCAGGTCGTTGGAGCTTTCGGGAAAAAGGAAATTTTTGTGAAGGTAGAACCGCCAGGTCGTTGGAATTACGTCGCGTGGACTGTGTCACGGCACCCAACGGAACGGCAAAATGGAGGAAAGTCATATCACACCGTGGGATAGCACGGCATTTTCTGGCAATCCAAGCACATAGCCGTCGAAACGCAAAACGGCTCAAATCATCTCACGCCTGTAGCCATCTAGTTTGCAAAATGACTATAGGCATCGGGTCACCAATTCCCCTTCTACAAAACCGGCCTTGCAAATCGCTACAAAATGGTGAAGCACAACCAACTGCCTTCCACAAAATGGGTCCACCAACTACCAAGAATTCTCTTACAAAATGGCTTTGGTGCAAATGGACGTCTCACAAGACGGCAGTGTCTACAAAATGGTAGCGGCCAACATCATTTTTCAGACCCGTAAAGTTAAGAAAATGTTTGGTTTATAGAGGACCCGAGCTTGACTGAGGTGAAAAACAACATGATTCTTGTCATTTGAAGCCCCGTACAAAATCCTACAAAATGCTGTCTTTAGACACATGTCTATAAATGCCTATGTCTGCTTAGATTGTCTTGATCTGATCTGCATGCTCTTGAAACAAACTACCTCATCCCAGTCCAGTCCAAATGCAATGTTCCCACGCACCCACCAGATTGATGTTCAACACTGAGATCCTTACAAAATGAATGGTCCAGACATACACAAACAATCCTTCACCGTAAAAAATATTCAATACCCCCTCTCAACCAACATCATAGTTTTCGACAAAATGGCAGAGCTAGAGAATGCGCAAAAGGTGGCAATTATCAAGGGCATTTCTATGCACTACCTCTGACATCACCCATTCTGCAGTAAAATTTCCCCAGGGAATATATAAATATAATTCGACTGCGTCCCCAAAGTGGAAGAAAATCAATGGCGTAAAAAGTTCGTGGCCCAGGAGCTTGGCGGGCAGTTTCGCAATGATGGAACGGAGAGGTCCTAAGTCCCAGGGATGACACGAGTAGAATGCAGCCAGAACTATGCATCAACAACTGAAACGCCAAAAACGGCAACCGGGGAAAGGAAAGGAATGTGAGTGCTGAGTAAACATCGAGCTCGCCAAGCTACTGTGGCTGGGGAGAACTATGCAGATGGACCGTGACCTTCGGCGCCTTCTGGAGCAGCCAGCTGCCGATCCGCAGCTTCATTCCCATGCAGAGTTCAACGCTATGCAAACTGCCCGTCCTGCAGGGCAATGCAAATGATCGGACTGTGTGCGTGAAGTAGGTACAACAGACCGTCCAATACGAGACAAGGAAAGGAAAAAGAATTTAACCAAAAGTGCTGCGAGGAATTAAACCTTACAAGGGTCAGTATGGGAGAATGCGGTTAGCGCCTGAAGAAAGGCAGGAAGAGAAAACACATCTCCCAGTCCGAAGCCTGGATGCCGTGTCGAGCTCCGCATCAGTCAAAGGCAGCATGATGCGTTCTGCCTCAGCGAGATTGTTGCTTCCTTGTTGTGTGCATGAACGCTGCGGATTTCTACCCAAGAGTGGAAACATGCTATTCACGTACGTGCCAAGAAACTCTTGGTTAAAAATACTGTTGAATCCTTATTGCGTCAAGGAACGCTGTTGCTGCCTTGTCAAGACTGCAAACATGGTATTGCATACTGACACGTCATGTGTCTTGCATGGTCTTATTCTATTTCACTGTGCACGTGTCTGGGTAAGAAGTCGACGTTCAGTACACTGTTGTCCAGGTGCTTGTGAAGTGATCATCAGACTGAGAAGCCAACGTCATCCAGCGTGTACCGCTTTTGAGTGACGCTCCAGGCTGGAACCTGTGGATGAAAGCAGACCAGAAACAGCCAAAAGTCTTGGAAAATCTAAACGCCGTCCAACGACCTCATGGCGCATGTTAAACAGCATGTGGATGCATACTGAAACAAGAATGCAATTTTTTGTTCGGGCAGAGGATGTGCTGAGACAAGCAACGATAAATGTTTCCCCGTTCACATAGACAATGTCACGTATGTAGGTGACGACTGTGCCATTTGTGTTGCCCGGATGATCAAACCTGCAAGTTGGCATGGAGCATATTCATATGGAAGGCCGGAATGGGGGCCAGAGACAAGGGAAAAGAAAAAGCATGCAAACGTGGACCTAGTAGCTCCTCCCCAAAAGTGACACTGTCTGAAGTAGGACAGAAATGAAGAAGCTTGTGTAACTTTCAAAAAGAAAGAATGGGTATGTGTAGAAACACTGGGAGCGAGCATGGGTTGAAAGAAGAACATGAATGAGACACATGGTTTGCGTAGCTTCAAGTACAGAGGCTATGGATCCCAGAGAACATGAATATTGCCTACAGCTCTTGATGCAGAAATGTGGTCCGCTCGAGGGAAGCATTAGCACAGCTAATGTGGCCAAGGCACAACACCGGCTGGCCAACTTCAAAATGCATGCTCAAAAGACGAACAAGTTGATATTTTCAGGTAGGTGGATGTCAAGACCAAAAGAATGTCCATAATAGATGAAAATATGATTTTTGGAAGTCGTTTCTAACTGTTTACTTTGAAGTGTGAACACTGAAAGAGTGTGCACGATAGCTGAAAATTTGAGGAAATTTCTGCACTGTCACCTGCCCTTGCCTGTTTCGAAACAGAAAAGTGCAACGTGGTGAAACACTCACATTGAACCGAAGGAAAGCGGCGTCATCAAGCAAGATGGACAGATTACCTCCATGAGCATGCACTTGCAAAACGGTCCGAAAAAAATAGTAGCAATAGACGATGAAGCTTTTCCTCGGCAATCCATGTGCTACCTAGAGGCCTAACTGCATCAATATCCGCCGACCCCTCGTCGCTGTGAGGGGGAGCGCGCCTAGAAAGTTGTTGCAGAAGATTGTGGTCGAACGGTGGGG
>OMLO01000465.1_pt1 | contig 26169 bp, 12 predicted proteins | sample 1674811 | NCBI WGS metagenome assembly OMLO01 (sample SAMN06265003, study PRJEB25207) | coral metagenome | isolation source: Coral host | place: Mexico:La Bocana,Puerto Morelos, Mexico | collected 2008-11-13
AATTGGCTAATGTTCCTTTGTTCCCTTCGATATTTTGCCAATGTTCCCTTGTTCCCCAAAACCCCTGGGAGACCCTCGATAGTCAGTGAACACACGCCATGTTTTATTGCGATATCACGTGATACAAGATAGGTTCGCACTGCGTACGGGGGAACGGATACTCCAAGGTTTCATTCTTTCAATGAGTAGTTCAAGCTTGCAACTGCTGCGCTTTTCACTTAAGTGCCAGACAGCACTGCAGTATTGAAAATAAGGAAGAAAGAACATGTTTAAAGAATGTTTCTCGCTGTCCAAAAGCATGCTTTAGCTAACAAGTGCTAGCAGGAAGGAGGTCTTATTTCGACTTCTTGGCGCTTGGTAGAAAACAAAATCAGGGTAAGCGGCGCCTCATCGTTCACATTTAGATTACTCTATTTGAACAAAATTTTGTTAATCGTTGCAACCGTCTTCGCATTTTGTGTCACAATTATATCGTTGAATCATCTGTCGAAGTCTCCTTTTTCTTTAGCTATGTAATTTAATCCTGGCCTGTACAAATGCTGGTGGCGATGTCTTTGTTGGACATCGAACCTGCCCTCATCTTGTGTGAAACGTGCACGTGAAGAATTATCGAACATAGACACGGCCAAATTTTGAAACTTACTGTTCACGTTCCTTGGGCATTGAAAGAAACAAATACACCGCAGCAGCTGAAAACTAAACCTGAGTGGAGTTGCTCAGTAAATCAAAGGAAAAATACAAGGAAAAACAACATAAAAGTCTTTTTTTTAAAGAAAGCTAATAGTGTAGCCTCCTACGCAGACGTTCTTACGGGTTCGTCACGCAATCATTCCTCCCCACGAATGTCGTTCGTGGGGAGGAATGATTGCGTGACGAACCCGTAAGAACGTCTGCGTAGGAGGCTACTAATAGTGTAGCTAGTTTCCTTTATTTTCTTTTACACAATCAATATACTTGCTGACATTAATATCATTCTATAGTTCACTGCAAGCCCTAAATCACTATTTTGAAGCCTGTGTTAAATTCAAAATTACGACAAAAGTACCAAGAATTATTCACTTTCGTTTACCGTTTATCCGTACTCTAGATCCGAAATTCGAAGTTTGGGATTTTAACTTGGTATGACTTTGGTTGGGTCGTGCGATTGAAATTCCCCAACTTACATGGAAATGTCAGTTTTGTGAATTCATCAAAAAAGGAAAAAATGATAACATATTCTTTTCCGGTTACGTATATAGAATAAATTATGAGATGAATCAGTGGGGTATTATTAGTCATACATACATACAAAACTTTATTTCGATTCGGATTTTAGTGTAGAATGGGAGTGCTAATATCTCTGAACAAAGAAACAACAAGATTAAAATAACCTACGCTCTAAAAATACTGAAAGTGGTAAAAGTTCAATCGAGGCCTTACACTACTGTAAAATGATATTAAAATCGTTTAAAGAAATCCAAGCTTTCACCGATCTACTATGAGGTACATATATGAATAAAAACGGATAATATGATCTAATGAACGAGTGTGAAAGTAGAAAAAGTCTCTATTGTAAATATGTTAAAGTAATTATTAGAATTATCAATAACAGCCTGAGGAACATCTTGCGGATTTGGTGGCCTAGAAAAATCAGCAGCAAGGACCTTTGGAGTCAAACAGAGCAACGACCGATAGAGGAAGAGATAAGACAGAGAGCTTGGGGCTGGATCGGCCACACACTGAGGAAACCAGATGGTCACGTAGTCAAGAGGGCACTAGAGTGGAACCCACAGGGGAAGCGAAAGAGAGGGAGACCCCAACACAGCTGGAGACGCACGAGAATGGCAGAGTTGGCGGCGAAGCATGTTACGTGGAATGAGGCAAAAGGCACTGCACAAAATAGGGTTAGGTGGCGCGCGCTAGTTGAGGACCTATGTTCCACTTAGGAACGAAGAGGATTAAGTAAGTAATTATTAGAATAAAAGAGATCCGCAAATTCGCTGCATTCCTCTCGGGATTTGAGCTGATTTTTGTAGTTTCGTATGTAACACGCTTCGATCAGTCGTAGATTTGCGGGGTCGTTTTCTAGTACAATGGTCTTGTTTTTGATGCAATTTTGATTGTGGACTTGTTTAAAAATACTGTGGCTCTACTCTATGGTCACATTTGGGAAGTTAAATTTTGACATAATTGGTTTGAGTGGTGGCCTCGTGGTTACCAGCTGCGGTTGACTCCGGATCGAGCAGTCCAGGTTCGAGACCTGGCTGGGGACACTGTGTTGTGTTCTTGAGCAAGACACTTGACTCTCACAGTGCCTCTAACCACCCAGGTGTATAAATGGGTACCGGCGAATTTAATGCTGGGGGTAACCCTGCAATGAACTAGCATCCCATCCAGGGGGGAGTAGAAATAAGCTCTGGTCTGATAGGCCAAGTCACGCTCAATAGTGTCAAAGATATATATCAATATTCTTAGGAATTTTCTCTTGAGGCATTTTTTTTCTAGGATTATCTTCACTCAACCCAGTCCTCTATTTTTATTTCTCACAGACGACAACAGGGAAAATACTGTACAACCTTGATACATGTACTTTTGCAGTACAATGTTTTGCTGTTGTTGTAGTATATTTACAAAATAACTCTCAATAAACTCTCTCCATTGGAATAATTCATCAAGGACCCTACCGTAATTTAACCACCAAGCTTCAGAGCTGATGAATCCCATATCTTGTAAATGTAACCAGAAGTGCAGTGCAAATGAGAATGTCGTCCTTACTTCAATTGATTAAACACTAATCATTAGGTAATGCAATTGACATAGTTTGGATTGCATGGGTCCCTTCGATTCCTTAAAATCTGAGAAACATATCAGACTGCCAGTCATTTAGTGATTTTAAAACCTTGACCGGTTGCTAGTCATTTAGACACAGCGTTTAAAAAAAAAAAAACAATTACAGTATTACACATGTCAGGCATGCAATGATACATGAATGTGCACACAATGGTATCTTAAATAATAAAACGACATTGAGTAAATTATCAGTAACAAAACTGATGACATCTGCTAACCGAAAATAAACGTTGCAGTCATGCAAAGTTATTCCTTTGATTGACTCCGTAACTTATTCAGCTCTTGTACCCAGTCCTTCACAATTGGATGCTGGAATTTATCCTTGGTAAAGTCAAAGAACTCTTGAAGCCAGCCTGGCTTTCCTTCGCTGTCTTCATATTCATGGGCTTGTAGAATCATCTCAAATCGATCCAAATCCTTCACAAATTTGGCTTCTTCAGTCTCTTGGACTTCATATTCCTGCCAAAGCAGTAGGAATTCCTTCCCCATCTCTTCACCAATCAAACTCGACAAGTGCTCCATCGCTTGCTTTTCCCTTCTGTGTTTCTCCTCCTTGCTGACTCCATCGAATGGCGTGATATCACCAACAATGCATTCTGCCATGTCGTGGACCAGTGCGAGTTTAATGCAATGATCGCGATTGATGTTTTTACCTTCTTCACGCCCAGTAAGCAGAAAGCTCATTACAGCCATGCGGTACATATGATCTGAAACGCTTTCAGGCGATTTGACGCCACGGTAAACCCAACCGGTACGTTTGGTGGACTTCAGCTTTCCGACTAAAGACATAAATTTAAGAAGATCAGCCATGCTCGTAAAAGATAACCGGTAAGATGTTTCAAACACTGCAGCCGGGCTCAAAAATCGTCACAAAAATCAACTTTCGAACAGTTTTTCACAAGGCGTTACTTTGCGAGGTAGCGAAGAGAATGGGATCTAGGCTGGACGCGGAAAGTACTTTACATGAGGTATCAGAAGAAACCGCTTTAATCTTACAAAAGAATAATTAATCATTTTCTCGGAAAAGAACTTGATGTTGAGAGTTGCCAGGCCTTGGAGCAGCAACAGAAACCTTTTCAAGAAATTCGACATTTTGAGACCAGTTCTTCAGACACGGGTGAGCATGGTTACAGGTGGAGATGTTGAGAGGCTCGAGAAACGCGCAGTGGAAGCCGAAGAGACCATCGCTTTGTTGAAATCTCAACTTCTCTTTCTTCAGAAGGCTGCAGGTTAGTGGGCTCGAGCTGTGATTAAAGACTTGTGACGACGTCAGTGTTCCAGTTTCCAGTTTATAATCTGCACTTTTCCAAACGAAGCAGTAGAGAAACAAGGAATTTTAGATTACATTTAGAAGAGTAGCGGTGTTTCAATGCGAGAATAGTGAGTCCAATGGAGAAAGCTTTCCGTTTATAAATGATTTTATTGCGTGGCTCTCGAATCCAATACATAAATACAACAGGGCGTCTATGTCAGGCAAGCTAAATCACATCTCGAATTACAGTAAAATTAAATCCCAATTGTAACAATTAGTCCTTCAGAAATTTATAAAGGTAAGACCACTGAGGAATGAGGGGGGGGGGGGGGGGGGGGGTGAAAGGGAAGCGGCGAGATCCTCTACAATGTTTTGTACAGAGAGGCTCTACCCCAAGGCGGAACCCCTTTCCCTTTCGCATACCAGTTTGGTAGGCAAGGTACCTACCTCTCTTGTTTATCTTTTAATGAAAGAAGTGTTCCCTTTGACTAATTAAGAAGACTACAACTGTACATCCCTTTTCTAAACCCTTGGAATAAAATCAGTGAACAGTGTACTAAGGGAGACCGTCAAGCAGAAGTGATAAAAAAAAGAAGTCTCAGTTGTTTATTTTGTTTTTGCATTTAACCTATGATAGATTTCCCCACCCTTCCATATACAGCTGAAGCTCAAGTTTTGAAATCCCTACGCTTTTATACACCTGAAGCCTGAAAAATCTACCCTCCTTTCCCCTCCTGGGTGATTTACCAAAAAAGAAAAAAAATTTAATTGTCACAACCTCAAATTAGCAAGAAAGTGCAATTTACAAACTCTCTGTTTAATTGTTTTAGAAAAGAAGACCAAGCCTATTGGAGTAAAGGTTTGTCCACACTAAACACAAGTAGCTTAGTGATACATGTAAATATAGCTGTAACTGTCCCAGTGCTTGTGCACATGATTAGTTTCTCTCAGTTCAATAGTAGGTAATTGTGAAGAACAGCTCCCGTTAACCGACTGTCGGTCGTCCGACAGTCAACCGACAAACGGCCGACAGGATTTAGCTATGTTGTCGGCCAACAGTAAAGTATACTTAAGTATACTTAGCACTTACAGTAAATGTACAATAAATCTACTGCAAGCTGGAGTGCAATTTACTGTGGGATGCAAGGAATGTTGGTTGTATAGCCTCCTAGTTAGCCCCCAACCAGAAGTTGATTAACCCTTTTGTCATTTAAACTCAGTAAATGTGCTGAGTGTGTGTGTTGTTCCAAAATAGATCAGTTATCACCATGATAGAATAATCAGATTGCAATTGTGTCTGACAAGAATAAAATTGAGCAAACCTTGTGCACATTGTACTATTGCCCAATAACAGTCACCAATACCGTATTGCTAAAATGGGCTTTTGAAGTTCATAGTAATCCACTTAACTATCAAACTTTTTTGGTAAGGTAAGTGGCAGAATGGTACCCGTGTAATTAACTGAGTATACATGTATGTATATTAATTATTTAATATACAAGTCATGTGAGATGTTTTATGTGGGGGCTTATTGACTTCAGGTTAAGGGCTAGCAGGCTAGGGGATAATCGGTCTAGTTACTAAGCACAAAATAGCCAGATACTGGTGCAAGCATTGCATGTATTTCGGTATTTCCTTAGCTTGGTGAAGGAAATCTCTGCTTAACGTTAGCCTAGATGCAAGATGTAATTTACTATTCATACTGTACATGAATTTTAATAGAACCTTACCTGTCCTTTGGGAAGAAAGCAAAAGTCCTTTATTAAAAAAAAACAATCAGATTGGGTACTTTTTGAATTAGAGTCGTATTAAAAAAAACTTACATGTATCAGAAATATTTTCTATAAAAGAACACTTTTTCAGTGAGTCATACAGTGTAGGCAGACTTGCTTTTTGACTTCTCTGTTAAGGATCGCATTTCAGCCCTTAAACATGAGAACGAACGTCTCAAGCAAGAAGCCGACAAACTTAAATCAGAGTTGGAATACTGGGAAGTCAGAAATGGATGTAAGTATAGGGTAAACAGAGAAGGTGTGTTATATTTGGTGACCTAGGACAGTAAAAGTTACTTGAAAAAAATTATACAGTCATATATCTACAAGAGCTTATCAACCCAGAAAGATACAGTCATGTACAAATGCAAGGAAGTTTTCACCTCTTTGCTTGACGATACAGTGCATATTGCTCTTGTAAAGAAGGCCTTGAGTCAATCATTTTACAAATATTCTTCTAATGCAGTAACACAAGAAGTAATCAACTGAAAGTAATTTGTTTCAATTCACAGCGAGCAACACTTATTTTCAAAGTCAATAGTATGTGAGCTGGTGTTCATGTACCTTGATTTAAAAGTGTTATAGACAGCATTGGTTAATTAATAATAAAACTGTACTTCGTTACAATACACTGTGGATTCTAAAGGAAGTACCGGTAATATGAGATTTTGGGATTGAGAATTAGACTATTCTTTTTATGTGAGACTTTCTTAGCCTTACTAAATACACCCTGGCACACTCCAATGTTGGATGGCAACAATTGTGAGACTGATATGATGAAACATAGTTACACTGTACAATCATTTTTTTAAGAAATGTATACCACTAGCTATGTCGTGTATGCTACTGGTCACTTACACTGGATTTTTTTCCTCAGTGAAACAGGTTTCTCTTCCAATTTTAACGCCAGGAATCTCTTCTGGAACACAAGAGAAAGTTGAAACTCAACCAGCTGAACAAGCTGAAGTTAAAACTGCAGAAGAACAAGAGCAAAAGCCAGAAAAGAAACCGAAAAAAGCAAAAGTGGAAAAGAAAGGAAAAGACAAGAAATCTGATAAAGAAGGTACATGAAATTGTGCAGACATGTTAGGCTTTGTGCAAATGTGCAGCTTGGTTAGCTTTTGTTTTTGTTTAAGATGCTGCGAAGGCAGGACTGTCAAACTTGTTACCTTTTGACTAAATTGTATCAACAACAGGGAAGTTCACCCGAGAAAAAAATCAAAATAATAAACACGTCAAAAAAAAAAAAAAAAAGATTGGAAGTAATAAAAGCTAAAAACTTTGTGATAGATATGAAGACATTATTTCGTCACAGTTATATGCACAACACTATACATGTACAAATCAAATTATACCCTCTGCCAGGCTCAATCCTGGGCTTGTTGAACAGGCCTGGGTTGTTTGAAGGTGGTTGACACTCTTCATCAAATAAATCACCATCTGTGGACCAAATGATGTAGTTTGCTTTGTCAACGCTTATCCACTGGATGGTGGTTCATCTGGTGGATAACTTTATCCAGCCTTCAAAAAAAACTGGGGCCTAGAGTTTGGCAGACTTATTTGGTATACTGTAGGGTTGTCACAATGCTGGGCTTGCGGTTCGGTTATGTGGCCACTTTATTGTTAAAATATGGCAGCTGATTTTGCTATGTTTGTGAAATGAATCAGATGTCTTCAAATGAAAGCTGACAAGACAGTACGGCCTACTGTAGAGTATCAGTCAGATCTTGTTCAGTGTGTGGTGGTTCTGGTCATCAGCCATCTACCATACATTTGTACATAGCTGTACATTTTTACAAACCTCTGCTGGCAAATCACTAGCTAGTGAGAAGTCATGTGTTAATAACACTAACCAATGAGTATGCTGTGATTGTTCATTGCGTGTTGTTTTCCTTACTTTACATGTATATTCAGAACCTGCCAGCAGCTCGGAACCTGATGTCTCTCGTATTGATTTTCGTGTGGGTCAAATTTTGTCCGCCAAGCTCCACCCTGATGCTGATTCACTGTATGTGGAAGAGAGTAAGTTGTAATCCAGTAGATGTAAATGCCACCTTGGAAAATGTACATAATGCAAGACATACATTGTATAATAATGGCCAAGCCTGTAGAGTCGCGAACATGCTCCAAAGTTGGGTATACTTGGTGACCAATAAGGTGAGCAAGAGGAAGGCATTCCTCTTTCCCAGACTGTTCAGAGTTGCCTCTGCTCAGCAATTGCTATTTTTGCTAGTTTGACACTGTAGAAGATATTTGGGCTTCTGGGTAAAAGGAAGAGATTTCAAAGCCATGTGCATTGATCATATCAATGAACACAGATCAGTGATGACGTTGAGTGATGTTATGGTAAACTACACCCGCACTGGTTTCTCTCTCTCTTCACTCCACCCCATCCCTGTAGATTGGTTCCTGCTCTTCCCAGTTACTGCCAGTACAAATTTGTACTTATATGCACACATCTTAATTCAAAACATGTGAAGACCAGGAAGTTGAGTTTTGTGTTCATACCCCTTTTTTTCAGTTGATGTTGGGGAAGAAACACCCAGAACAGTTTGCAGTGGACTGGTGGGATCTGTGCCACAAGAGGAACTTCAGGTATGATAATACATGTATATAATAGCAATGAAAGAATGGAGCTGAAAAAACAAACAAACAAACAATAAACAAACCAAAAATGAAACAAAACAAACAAACTTGTAAACAGAAACAAAGAAACTGGTAGATGTATATTTACTGTACACATACAAGGCAATTTTGTGCAAACTGTCCATGTGAAATGCTACTGTTACAGTGGTGCGCAAAATTAAGCTATTGACCATTGCACTGTATATTAAATACAGTCATCAGCATTTTTAATCGCTAATATGGTAGGATTTATTTCCAGCCGCTTCCGGGGCCTGGGTGTGATCCTCCTGCTGCTGTGTGGTGAGGAATGTAGGCTCGCAGAATAGAATCGTACTTGCTATGTCCCAGACCCCTCCCGGCGTTATCATTTGTCTGATTGGGTAGTTCTTGTTTCTTCTTTAGGGTAGTATGGTAGTGGTGATGTGCAATCTCAAACCAGTGAAGTGAGTAATTAACAGATTGATTTTTGTTTTAACGTTCTTGTAAAGCGGTTCAACGTTTTTCTCAGTCGAATGTTGTGCAATGAAAACCAAACTAGACGCAAAACTGTGGCTGTAAATGGTAGTAAACAAAGAAACCGGAGCACATCAAACGCGTTAATACATATTCATGAACGTTACCATGAAGGTAACCATGAACGTAACGGTGATAGTGGTCGGGTATTTGACTTTTTAAATAACCAGAGATTTCATCTTCCCTTTGCTCTGGTTTCAATTGAGAAGATATCTAACACTGGAGACCGTGTTTTACCTGATGTCCAAACCCCATAAAGGGAGAGTTTCACGGTTTGGCGCATTTCTCTAAATCAAATTACTTTTGCTCGCTTCTTATCAATGTTATAGCTTTAAAAACCCCACTCAGATGCAATTCAGAAATCACATGCTAAGTTAGTTTTGGCAGACGACCAAAATTCTTAGAAGACTTCAGTGGATTTTACCGATGCTATCGAACATTGATTTTATTGCTGTCCCATACAATTTACTCTAGGGGTAATGATTTTTTTGTATACAAAATTAGGTAACCTGCTTACGATTAGTCCATAAACAATGAAAATCTGTGCCTGTAACAAACTGCGTGCAGAGATAAATTAATGATACATACATACAGAATAGATGGGGAGTAGTGTAGCCAATCGGAGAACAGCATTCGTGATAGAATGCTAGTGCATTTGCACTAGTGCTATTCACATTGTTTCTTGTTATATATAGAATGCGTGGTATCACATCTCAAGCCATGGTGATGTGTGCAGTGTCTGAAGACAGAAAGTTCTTTGAATTGCTCGCACCGCCTGACAGCGTGCCAGGAGATAGGGTTGTATTTGATGGGTACCCTGGAGAACCGGACACACAGCTTAACCCAAAGAAGAAGGTAAATAGAGCAATTGATTTCAAACCTGAATGAAACACTTCTCAAAAACTGATAAAAAAAATACACCTCAAATATTGCACTGGCTAAAACAAAACCCAGAAAAATTCCCATCTGAAAAATACTGAATATTTTTAGAACATTAACGCAAACAGTGCTTCACAAACACACAGAAATGTTTATGTTATTATTGAAGTGCGTACTGTTTCCCAGTCGCTTTAAATGCAAGAACCCACCTCACTCTGGAAATTTATCGTATTTATTTTTTGCTGTTGTTCATTCTTATTTTTCTTCATGCTAACACCATGTTACTTAAACTAGTGATGTAACTTGAGAGACCCTGGGAACGAGGTTGTGTTCTTTACTGGCTGGAAGAGTGTGAAGGTATTTTTTGTGAGACTATGCTCCTTGCCCTTCACCACAATAGAAGGATGCGGCTGCGCGCAATCCAGGGCCCTTCTTACCCCAATATTTCGCGCGGCTAATTTTTTCTCATGCTTTTCTATTGCGTCACGTACGGCGGACTAATCAAAAGACAAGCTACTCGGACTACAAAGCGGCTGAAAATATTGCAGCCTGGGAGAACGCCGGCCAAAATGTCAGGGTTTCTTAGGTAACGGTTTGCCGTAAAAACCATTTTTGCAGGTTTGGGAGCAAGTGAAGCCTCATTTAAGGACAAACGATGCCGGAGTCGCTTGTTACAAAGATGTTCCTTTTACTATACCTGGAAAGGGTGTTTGTACATCGCGTAAATTGTTCAAGGCTCCGATATGTTAATGAATGGCTGTACGAAATGTGAAAATAAAGTTTCCCCCAAGCAGAAGTGATTTAATGCTGTTTGTGTCTTAGAAAACTTTGCGAATAAATCGGGTTGCTGACACTCAGATCAATTAATTGATTATCTTTTTTGCTAGAATCAGTGAGTCAATCAGTGAATCAATCAGTCGATAAATCAATCAATCAATCAATCAATCAGTCAGTCAGTCACTCAATCAATCAATCATTTGGCTATATCAACTAAGTTGAAAATGTAAATTGTCCACCGTAACGAAGGGCTAACACTCGAAACGTCAGCTTTATTACTCGTTACGGTGGCCAATTTACATTTTCAACTTAGTTGATATAACCAAATTACCTTGTTACCCCCGCCGACGCAGCACCACAGTTTCTTTAGAAACTTTCATCCTTAATCAATCAATCAGTCAATCGTTAATTTGATATTAACTGGCTTACCTACATTCCTTGTGGGAGTCCAAGGTGGAAAACCATTTGTTTTAGAGAGACTTAAGGAGCTGGTTTTAGCTGCATCTTACTCGGGGAGACTGTCCCAAGAGAAAAGCTGTATTGTAGGAAAGTTGCTTTTCAGTCAGTTGACCTACGTAAGACTAGTTTTTGAGCGGCGTCGTAGAAGACGAGGGACTTTAATCTCTTAGTGAACATATATACCTCTCGGAAAGAGGAGAAACTAAAAATATTCAAATAGATCAACTAAAGATGTTGGAAATTATCGAATTACTTTCATGGATGGCGCAGTGGTGAGAGCGTTAGGCTGCCACCAATGTGGCCCGGGTTCGATTTCGCCCCGGTGACATGTGGGTTGAGTTTGTTGTTGCTTTCTCGCCTTGCTCCGATGGTTTTTCTCCAGGTTCTCTGGTTTTCCTCCCTCCACAAAAAACCAACACTCTGAATTCCAATTCAACCAGGATAGAGGACCCGCATGAAAATCAGCTCAGTGTTTTTCTCTCTACATGTTGTAATTTATTTTTTATATTTTTTATTTATTAGAGCGATTTCACACCCGTGAAATTGCTATTAGACGCTAATCCTATTTTCAACATTTTCCTAGTTTTGACTATACTACCCAATGTTTTACGGCTCAACTAAAATCACTATTCCTAGCTAGCAAAAGATTCGCAATTTAGAATCAAACAAATAGAAATGCCTACGACGAGTTTGGTTAGAACTTGAGAATCTGTGTCTCGTCATCATCTATCAGATCGATAGTGCCGACTCGAAGTAAAGACACTTAATTGTCTTTATTGTTCACCACTATTTTTTTTTCTCGCGCCAGTTCAAAAGTTAACTTTTTTGGATTAAAAGCTTGAAAGCCAAATGTAATATTTAAGAACGAAAGCTGACGAAGACCCATTAAATTGTTTCTTTTAGCCCGCTTGTTTCTATCCGGGTATTTTCCTTAAACGGGCGCTATTTAAACAACAGTGTTTCTGTCGAGGAACTATCAGCTGATAGTTGCACCGCGGAAATTTGATGTTCTTAAAACAAATATTTACCTCAGAAGCGAAGCTATAAACAAAATTAACACAAGAAATTTCAGTACCCATCTGTGAAACTCGCAGAGCACTGATTTCTAATTAAAAGTACGAAATGTTATTTATGTACAGTACTTATATGAGTTATTGACCAAGCGTGTGGGCGAGAGGCCCGAGTGTTGGCCAAGGTCTTTCTGGGTGAGCTTATGGACCAAGACTTAGTCGAGGTCCATTACCACGGAAGAAAAAATTGGCCAATATCCAGCCATCTTGGCCGAACAAGCCTGGACGATCATATTTATTATTTAGGACACGGCGGCCTCGGGACAGACCGCTTTATCCCCGTACGGTTTTCCTTGTTATTCATCTTGTAGCGTCAGTAACAGAGTTTTAAAATATTCGTCTAACAGAGACAGATGGTTGAGGATATTCGCCACTCCAAAAGTGTGCGACGCAAGTTCAAACGTCTCAAATGTGTCTTCCTTCCTCGCTTCTTCAATAACTTTGTGCAGCTCTCTTAGTGAGTTTCTGTAGAGAAACAATAAAGAAACTAATGAGCATTTACCGATTGTAATTTTCGTGGAGTATTTAATTTTACCCGCAAGTCTCGCTTTTTGGTAAGAGGTTTAACCAACCACTGATCGAAGAAACTGATAGTTGTAGTCTAGCGAGTTCAAGATGGCGCATGATTTTAACGCTAATGTCTGCTGACCATCTAAGCAGTCTCCATTCTAGAGACAACATGTGACCCATACCGTGTTGATGCCGCGTCCAGTTACTTCGCAACTACGCTTAGATGAAACCTGCAACTTTGCAAACCTGCCGTTTGGCCAGTAGCGCTATACTTTTATAAAATCAGTAAAATTTTGTCAGTCTGCAGAATGATCTTAGGCAAAGTGATCCTTTAAACCTGAAGGTCGTGGGTATGTCCCGGTATGTCCACTGGCTGTCTCGAATTCAGCTCCTCGGCCAAGTTTGTAAATAGACAATTAGAGTTCCTAAAGTTGAAACAGTTTCAACGCACGCTGATACAACAATAGCTTTCTTTATACCCACCTCTTTTTCCCCTCAAAAAGAAAATGGCTATCCATATGCGATGTTCATTACACATATAATCAGTTTAGTTGAATTCGTAAAGAAATGCCTGACTCCAAAGGTTTTCCGGATTCTTGTAATCAGAATATTTCTCGGAATTGACATGCTACACCCACCTTGTGATCTCAACATCAACAATTCGTCTTCTCAGTTTGAGTCTGCAGTCTTCGCAGTTCTTGTCTTGGCAGTCGTCATCTTTGTAAGCCTCAATCGTCTTGCCTGCTAACGTTGTCAGCGGTAAATATTCCCTGTTCATCTTAAGTATTCCGTCAGCCAATAGCTGTGCCTCGCTTTCACACAAGCGCGAAAGAATGGTGGGACGCGAGCGGTTGGCAGTGATGATGTTGTTCTTGTCTAAGAGGACTCTTCCAGAAGACTTAGCCTGTCGAACGTAAGAAATCATTTCGACCCGTGTCAGTGTCTCGGGAGGGTTCATCCGACGCTTTAGTTCTCCCAAGCTGATGTTAAACTTAGTTTCTTTGAAACCAGGAAGGGAAAGAAGGCCGTTTACTTGACAAACTGTATCGCTGTCATCGCGGGCTTGCACTGCACCGAGACCGTTCAAATGTTTTACGGAAAACGCTTCTTTATCTGATATAGACTCGGAGAAGGCAGGAGTGTTAACCCGTCCGTTTCTGTTTTGCTGACGTTCTCTTTCAGGCAAGAAAAAACAGTCGATGAGGTTTCGTGTTGAATTTCGTTCTTCTTCTTTTTCTTCCTCGCCGTCGTCATCGTCATCATCTTCTTCTTCTATTGTTTCGTCAGCTGCGTGACCGTTACAATTACCAGATCTCTGATCTAGTTCCTGATCGGAATCGCTCGGATTCTCTATCTGCATCTCGTCCGAAAACGCGTCGTTTTCAATGCTTGTCGTATGCGATGGATTACGTTTACTTGTCATGATTGTTCTTTGTCTTTCTGTTGTACTATATGGAAGCGAACTCTCTTTGTTAGTTCGCACCGCTTTTACGATCCTATTAAGCCGTAGAATCTTGGCAACGTCTTGAGGATAGCGGCGTAGTTTTTCTGGTAATACTTCAATGTTATCAGCCTCTTCAGTTGGGCTCCTAATTCTCTCCAAAGCGCCATCATCTTGTTCAGTGACCACTTCATCTTCATTTGCAGAGAGTTCAAAACCTACTTTCTCCTCAGCATTAGCTCTGTGAACCTGGTTTCTTGCTTTGATTTTTTCATGACCAAAGATTACATGCTGAGCGGTTTTTTCTTTTGCAAAGGTACCGACCTCTTTACCACACACACACTGGAAATGTGCTTTTCCGTTGAAATAACTCTCGCTGCTGTTTCTTCTTTCAAAATTATAATCTTGGACAGCATTTTTTAAATGCCTGATCGGCGTAAGAGAAGAAGATAACATGTGTGGGAGCACTCGGTGGTCGGCTAGAAAGCGACTTGGTGCTTGTGGAGATTGAGATGTGAGATGTCCCTCTCTATTAGAGGACTCTACAGAACGAGCTTTTGTTGGAGACGATGGCGATAAGTGATCCTTTTCTCTGCTGTAAATAGGGTCCAAGCAAGGTTCTGAAGCTCTTCTTCTTTCATTTACCATCCTCCCCTCTTCAACTCTTTTGCAACGAATTTCATTATATTGCATGAAGATTGTTTGCTCTGTTTTCTGTCTTTTTGTTTGCTGGGAAAGTGGTCGCTTGCGATCTCTATACCACTGGTATGTCTTCCAAACAGGTTCCTCATCCTTCTGATAGGCAGTGCTATTTCCTACATTGTTTTCTGGCAAAACCGGCGAAGAGACGTTCTTCGCGGGTCTGTTTGGAAGTGAGCCATTTACTCCAGGCTTTTCATGGAAACCGTTGGATTTAGCTGTACTTCGTTCACCATTTACCAACTGTGTAACGCCCTCATTTCCGTACAATGATGTCACATGACTGGTCTCGCGCTTCTCGTACTGAAACGACTGTTGCTGTTCACGAGGAGAAAAATCATCATTTCTCCCGGTGTGAAAACGTTGTGTGGACATAGCAGGATCAGTGCTTCTTTCCACCGATATCGGGGCTGGTTTAAACCGCTTGAAAACTTGCTTGGTGGGATATGACCAATCATTGGCAGGTGAGGTTGAATGTTGACGTTTTTTCAGTGCCTCGAAATGTAGATTTCTTATTCTTTCATCTGGTTGGAACAAACGAGACTCTGGTCCACGCAAGGAAGGCGACAACTGGGAGATCTCCTCGGGACGGGACGCACCCTCGGATCCAGAAGAATTTTCTGGACAGGACGTACTTTCGGGACGAGACGCATGGTTTAAATAGTCTCTTTTCATTTTCTGCGATGATGATCTTCCAGGAAGCGCGTGCAATGAATTATCATGGGGCGATTTCACTTCTTTTTCTTCACTCGAGGGTGAACTTCCTTTAGATGAACGCTGATTTTTATCGTGATTGTAGCCATTAGTGCATGGAATATCATCAACCGTCTCTTGCTTAACAACCGCAGGACAAGTATCAAGTTGCGACGGAGAGCCATTCCCTAGAAGCCAAAAAAAAAACATGAATGTGTATAATTGAAACACCTTAAACTGAACTGAATTTTGTTTAATTTAGTAAAACAAAACATCAGAAGTTTTCATAGTTTTGATTTTTTGAATGCTGCCACGTTACGCGAGTTCTAATTTTTCTTACACACCAAACACTGACAATTCAACAGGGCGGCTCCGAGTTCATAGAGTTTTCTCTATGACACTAATAATAATACATGATAGTAATAATGCAACAGCTTAGCAGAGCAAACTACACAATTTCCTCAAGACTTTCGTAAACTATTCCCATCGAGGGGACCAATTCAATGATTCAGCTCCATTAATTTTTTAATTCTTTTATTGGCTAGTTAAGTTTGCATTTAGGGGTTAGTGGTGGCAAATTTCCATGGTTCATTAACAGTGGACTTTGCTAGCTTGAATTGTGAAACACTGCCAGACATGATCTGTTTCGGATTGTCACGCCTGGTGATAGATCTTCTTAGGTACAATAGGAATTGCTCTGAAGACATATCATTGATGAGTTCTAAATGGACTGCCTGTCAAGCATCAGGTAAATAGGTAGACCGACACTTTGGGTGGCAATGCGTCCTTGTCTACGTTCACATACAACGGTCCCAGATAGGCAAGGTATGTTTATCTAAAGGCTGAGGACTTTTCTATTTTTGAGGTTGGGTAGGGAGCTATCTGGGGCCTTTTCTATGGCCCCTTGATGTCTTCTGCATCTTCGAAAGTTCAGAAGAAATTGTCTTTTACAATCCGTTTCAGTCAGGGTTGACGCCTCGTACATAATCTGTGAAGCAGCACACTGTTTTGCTACTGTTTTAAACGTAAATCTGCAAGAAGTCCCACGAGGGCCACTTGATCGAAGAGCGCGAGTGAGCCAAGATCGTCCATGCCTCATTATTGATGAGCTCCTCTTTGAAACCACCTCTGGTACCTCAAGTCGGCTGGGTTCTGTATTGTGTTGACATATCTGGTTTTGTTATCGTGTGAGAGGTTATTTTTCAGTCGGTTCTGAAGAAATTTAGGCTAGGGTTTGCGGCTTTTCATCCAATGAAGATTTCATTGTGAGTCTGTCCACAGTATCCCGTCAGCCACAGGCAACTGGGGATGCAACGTCACATAGTTTAGGCATGATAACAGCTTGTAAGTCCAGACTTGGGATATTGAGCTACTTTGGGTTAAGACGAGCTTTAGAGAATACTAGTTTGACATTGGCAGTTCTTCCCATTGTGGAGTGAAGGTGTACTGCTGCTGAATACGCCTTAGCTTCCATTCATAATATGGCTTATGAGAAGAAACCTAATGGATCATGAATTCTACTGATAGACTGCTATGCTTCCCTTTTTGAAGCGACTTGACAGGATGAAGTATAAGATCCATTGATAAAGATTATGTAACTGTTCCGGACTTTGATAGTGCAGTGTCTCTACTTGTTCGGTGACTTTCTGAGATGCTCTGGAGAACGTCTTTAGAGTTTGATGCGCAGTCGCAGATTTTCAGTGATGAAGACTGGAAAAGGAACTTTGCCTCTTTGTAGAATTCGTCTTGTTGTTCTACTGTGGCAACAGCTGTAATCATGTTGCTCACGTACACGTTGTCTGAAATCGTCTTGGCTACTGTTCAGATTACAATTGACAGGTAAATAGATATCATTCCAAATGGGACTCTGGTAAATCTCAATACCTAGATATTGTCTTCCAAGGCGCCCCGGGCTTTGTGACATATTTGAACAAAAAAATCATCAGGCTTCGACTCTCCTCTGTAGTTTTGGCAGAGGCATCAAAGAGAATACGACTCGATTCATAACCAGACAAAACAGAGAATCAGCTGACCAGTATCACGTGATCATATCGCGCTCAAGTTTAGAGCTCGACAAGATCACGTGTTTTTTTTCAAGTGGACCGCGGATTATGTGCTGGTTTTCGATTGGATCGCGGGCTCATATCTGATTAACTTGTTGTAAACAGGGGCGGGTTGTTCGGAAGCGGGTTGACGCTAACCCAAGGTTAAAAATCAACTGAATAATAAATTTTTCTTGTTTAGAAACGCTTTTCACTGCTTTTGTTTTGTGTATTTTGAGATTATTCAAACTCAAAACAGAAGGCCAAACAATATACACGGAAATCCTCATTGCAAAATTACCAAAACTTCAAATCCAAATTTCTTTTATCCTGGGCTAGCTTAATCGGGCTTTGAACAACAAGGCCCAGGAGCTTTGCTTTTAGGCTTAGGCTAAATCCCTATATTATAGGTTCTTTGGTTAGAAATATCGAGAAGTAATCTGATGATGGTCTGCTCTCTTGATTTATGTAGATCGTCTACCTCGGCTATGACTGTTTGGATTACTACTTGCTCATCAGAAGCTAGCAAGGTATTCTCTGCTGTGATGGTTCAGTCACTGTTTTAATAGAAAGTCTGGAAATGTTTTATTGCAGACTTCTGTGTTGATGATTTTGCTGTTGCCAATGAACACCCCGGCATCCATACACCTTGTTGGTCTTGGAACCTCTTGGTTTTAGCTAGGCAAATGAAGCAATGTCCCTTCATCGTTTCGTTTCTGCATGGTTGTTGCAGAAGGAAACTTTGTTCATCCGTCACTCCAGTATTTTTCATTGCAATTCATATCTTTGTGAGGTTGCGTAACAGATACCAATGCGGCAGTAGTAGCGTTACCTTCACTATCCTGAAAAGTGGGCCTCATGCTTCCAATTGGACTGCTTACTGTCATCTGTGGTAGCACATTGTCGCTCAGCATTTTCCTGGATTGCTATTTAGCTGTGGACTGCAAGCAATCTCTTCGACGCTTTACTGCCCATTCTTGATTCTCTTTCTTTTGATCAGTCAGTCAGGTCTCATCTTTAGGTAGCTTTATCAGGGATACGAGAATTTTTGTGTCTAGATTTTCTCAAAGGCCTGTGGTGTTTCTCTATTGATTCATGCCTGGTATGTAAGGCTGATGCATGGTTTGAGTAAGCATGTAGCTCCACGAGACTAGCTTAATGGGCAATGATGATAATCTCATTTTGTCCAAAGCGTTTTTGCAATAGCCTGATTGATTCCCGATAATTAAAATTGTCAGGGTTAACCCTGAGACTACTTATCGCAGTTTCTCCTTTTAATTTAGCTCTAAGGTAATTAATCTTCTCTACTGGGATGGGTAATTCGGTGGAGTGTACAACTGGATCGAAAGAATTCCAGAATTCCTGCCACTTCAATAGCTTTCCGCTAAATTTGTTGAGATCGAGCTTTGGTAATTTTACAGCGGTAGGTTTCGTACCTAGGTTTACTCTTCCTCCTTCAAGTTTTCTCTAACTTCCGTTCCTCCTTGTCCAGGTTAAACCTCTCTGCTTCAATTTGTAACTTGGTGTTCAATCTCAGCCTTTTGTTGCTCGATCTGCAACATCTTCTCCTCTAGATCAATATTTACTTTCACACATCTTGGTCTGAGCTTCAATTCCATTCTATCCTTGATCATTTCCATTCTCGAGGAATGTCCCACAACAAGTTGTTCTGCATCTAGCACTAGATCGCATAATCCCCATAATCTCCCATCACTTTGTCGTACTCTCAGTTTGTCCTGAAATTTTAGCAGCGTCTCCAAGTTGAGTTCGGAGACCTCGATAAACACTTAAATGCTGTTGAAACTGACCTAGTTTCTCACTTGTTTCGTTTAGGGGATGTTCGAGGTCACCATCGATAGGACGTTGTTTTATTTCTTTTGCGGCTTCAAATTTTAAGACCCACGTGTCTTTTCCTTTGCCCGATCGCGCCAATTTTGTCGCCATCTCAGTTCCTAGGTTTCGTCTAGGCTTCAAGGTAACTCGGTTACAATTCGCGGCTGGTGTTGTTGTGGACGGCTGCGGGAGAAATATAATTCGGCTGATGCAGGAGCCCATCACTAGCTGATTTTGATGTAAACAGCTTCAAAACATCGGTATCGCTTTCTTTCTGTCTTTTGTTTTCTTTTTCTTCTTCATTCCGCTCGCTCTAGTACCATGTCGCGTTGGACGAGTTTAATTTTTGTTACGCACTGACAACAACATAGCCTTCGTACATCTACCCCTCCATTGAGAAGTAGCGCACGCGACATTACCGGAAGGGATTATTGGTAGTGAAAGTTTATCGCGGTTGATCAAAGTTGGCGGTGTTCCAGCCTGATCAAAGGAAAAATAATGTATATTGTACATGTATCTTGAACAGGTATCTCGAGTTTCTTTTTCCTTTGCGCTGAAACACCGCCCTGAACCTTGATCGAGAAACAGAAAACTACTTCTACCCATAATGCATTTCGACATTGTTGCGTAGGTTCTTGGGCTTCAGGCAGGTAAGTTATGCTTTTCTTTCAATGAAACCATTCCTTATTGTAGGATCCTGGTCCCCTTGTAATCGCGCACAGTACGAAAGCCTGTGACAGAAGCTAAGATTCATTCGATGTTGGAGCATCCTCCAGAATCCTTAATGTAGCCTTTTGGAGTGTATTTTGAAACTTAAGCAAGTAAAGATTAATATTGCTCTTGAAATGCGACTACTAAAGAGCCGTAAAAGCCCTATTAAGATCTAATTATATGTCATGATCACAAGAGGTTCTACTAACTTGTGCGCTACGTTGTCGAGCGATATCTCAGCTTGGAGTTGTCTATAGACACAGCTCTTCAAAACGAATTTGTCAGAAAATAATTGCAAGCTAAGATGAAATGAAAGAATTGGTTTTCCTACTTCAAAAGACTTTTTGTTGCTTACAATCAACGAGATATTTTACTCCCTGTATTGTCCCTCAGAGATAATTAATATGATTCGTTACCTCTCTACTTCTTTAATTTTAGAAAATTGTTACTATGATAAGACCTCCTATAGTGGCTGGATTCTAAATATCACGGACGAAATTTTAAATCATGTATTGCCAACTTTCAACCTCAGTGTCAATCGCCACTCGATGAAACGATGATATTTTTCAAAAGCACTGTAGTTTCCAAGGTAACTTGATCAGTTCTTCGTGACCACAGCGGGTTAGAATTTTAATGCGTTTACCAGCATTTTTTTGCGCGCTGCACGGTTTAGTTGCGTGAAATTGGAAAAAAAGGCCATTAGAAAGTTTTGTTGAAAATAATAATGAAAAGGACGTAGATGGTACAAGCTCGAATGGTTATGTCCAACGTCAAAGGTTAAAAATAAGACTTTTACAATACTGTAGATTCCTGGGAGAACAAACCAACACGTAAGAAACTAAAACATAAAGAGTTTGCCGCTAGCATCTAGAAGCTCCGGAGTTTTAATGTGAAGTAAAAACTTTCCAAAAGAATATCATCCAGTGGGGACGTTTGAGAGGAGGAAAACTTTGATCTGCAAGGAAGTTGAGGTTCGCGTGATTTTTTTTTAACAAACAAGAGCGAAGGACAGCCCGTTGCATACCATGCAAAGGAGACGCTATATTTTAACCCAACACGCAATAAAACATTGAAGTATTCCGTCTTTTATCCACGAGTAGCATTAACTACCAAGTAATATTGTCTAACGCGGAAAAAATTGGTGTGAAATTGAGAGAGGAATGAAAGATAGGAAGACTAAATATTATGTCCTTGGGGCTAAAAACGTGTTCATGAAAATTGATATTATTCCGCCCGCTTTTGTTAAAAAGCCTAGAAATTAGTTAGTAAATGTGAAAACGCTATAATTAAGGCACAGTTGCATTTTGGAAAGGAAAGACTCGGCCGGCACTTTACATACATATTAAATCTTATAACGGAGTCAAACCCGGCGCGCTCGCCCGCAAGCGGCTATTCATTTTGCCAAACTTACGAGAGGGAGTCAGGGTTAAAGATAGAAAGCAAAATCTGTATTAAACGAGTTCTGATATTATTTAATGGCAATCATCCGCCTCCTAATAACACCGAGGAACTAAACCAAGCAAACAAAATTTTGCGCCACTGTACAACGTGTAAATGGAAATCTTCTTTAGGAAACGTGGCGCGACAGCTTTGACCAGAAGGGTTTTTCCTTAAAAGAATTTTCGATCTAACTATCTTCTGTATTGTTCTTGTCACAAAAGTTATGAGCATAATCCAAGCACTTGCTAATAAAAAGTCTTCCGTTTTGCCTACTACTCTTAATGCACTTGTTCTTAAGCTCTTGCCTTTTTCGATTACATTTTGGCATTACCGTCCTACCATACATTGTATCAAACACAATGAGAAAGCCCTCCCTTAGCATGCATGAAGACAAAGATTGAATGAGATATAATTTAGAGGCCCACTTTAAATCTACGCACATTTTATGCCCGACAAATTTTTGAAACATAACCCCTTGTCACAACAACTTAAATGTATATATTTGCTTATTCTATAGCGTGATGTCTGAATAGGAAGTTAGGATACAATGAAAATATAAAAGTCAACACAAGTGTGAACTGTGCCCTTCTCCGCGAGGAGTTTGCTTATGTGCGCGTGTAATCAATTTGGCTGATTAATAGAAATTCGCTTTTTCCAGCCACCAGAGCTCGTTCTAGAGGGGCGAATGTAAGCTGGACTGTAATAACTTTGAAGTTCAGCAGCAAAAGGGAGCAACTGAACCTCTTTTATTTCAGTTAAACAGCCGAGATGAGTTCAGTTAAATGATCTAAACAAACGCTCACGGTTTGTAATGAAATACAATTAAGGTATCTCAGAAACCTTTTGATGAAGATAATCTTTCTGGTACAGCAATTTCTCAAATTGCTGTGAAACGTTGCTCTTTCTGTTATCAACTTAGACTGCTTCGCTATTAGCGAGTTTCAGAACTGCGGTTTGTCGATGGAAACGTTTGTTAGTTCGCCGCTAACTATTTGGGCTTTAAGCAAGTCAGTGGTTTATCTTCAACCACAAACGATACAGCGCAAGAACAACGTTTCATCGTTTCGAGCTTGAACATTTCCAGCGAGTGTCCTTGAGTTCAGATAACTTTCACTTTCATTTACGGGTCGGTAGATTTTACATACGCAGATCTACGAAAAGGCGAGAATATGACGTGGCGAGAACATGAATTTAATGTCAAGTATCTATAGGGTCTTTTAGGAACTCAAATTGCTATGTGTGTGAGCTGATGTTTTGTAGCAAAGTTTCATTGATTGGACTAAAGCAAAGTCATTTAGAGCTATCCACAGAAAAATATTTATGATAATTCTTCGTTGACAGTTTGTCTCCGCCGTATGAAGCGTGACCGTGTTGCCTGGAGTTAAACATTCAGCCGTCAGTGCAAGCCGCGACAACTTTGACAAAAAGACATTCATTGTACGACAAATCATTACCCCCAAATTGACTTTAGAGGTTGTATACTCTCCTTTACCGCCATTTTCTTACACAGAAAGATTGTATACAGTCAAATACTTTTCAAATTACTCTCGAGGAGAAAAAGAAAGTTTGTTTTATTTGTACTGTTAGAAAGGTTGTGTACATACATGCCGTACCATATTCTCTGAATTACGACGCAGAAAATGCAGTTTTTTCACCAAGATTTATTTGTGTTATCCATTTTTCGGAGAATGATTTGATTTGTGTGGAGGGAACGTACATATGCGATAACCGAAGCAGAGGTGTTTTCACGGCAAAGCGAAACGCCCGAGGCTGCATTGACTCGTGTGGTATCAATAATTGAAGCCGTACTGCCTTGTCAAGCTGCAATTTGACAGCATACTATGAAGAAGTATTGACTCTTGTTGAATGAAAGTAATTCAACTGATAGACAGCTTATAACGCAACAGTTTCCTGGTAGCACTGTTCAGAGTGACAAGGTCATTACGGACGATTTAAATGTACTGGTTCTAAGACAGACCTGGCGAAAGGCTAGCGAAAGTTTGTAGTCGATTCCTGCATGACATTTCCTTCTGTAGTGGCTTACATCTTGTAGTTAGCAATACTTGCTTACCTTGTGTAGGGTCTTGAAACATCATCTGTTGTGTGGTGTGGTGGAAGCAATCAACACTTGCTAGTCTTCCGTTTTGCTGCGGGGAATCCAAGCTGAGAGTGCCATGATTCTCTGAACAATACGTGGGGGGCAAGTCTCTCTCCGTCTTAATTTTGATGACCATATTGTCTTGGAAGGCAATCTGCGAAGCCATAGCCTCTGAGTTCCTGCAAAGAAGTTCTCAGCAGAGCTGAGTGCGAAAGAGATTGTTACTAGAGTTTACGCTGTGTCCCCCGTCCACGCGGGACCTTTTCAGACCTTAATGACAAAAACGCTATTGAAAATGATCTATTGTTTCACTCCCTTTTATTCAAATTTTGAGATGTCAGAGATGCGTATTGTGTCAGTCAGGCCTGATTATGTTAAGTTAGCCGGCAGCCCTTGTTTCAAAAGCCAGTCTGCATACTTAACCCCCCAGGAGACAAGTAATATATATGCTAACCGTGGCTCTATAGCCTCGGGGAAAAAACTGATATTCAAAACGTTATATTCGGCTGTCTGTCTATTTGGAGCAGTTAGGCTCGAAAAGGACTCGCGCATTTACACGGGCCTAATAGCTATCCCTCAGCGTGCAACACCCTGGGCAATTAAAACAACATCAGTTTGAAAAAGCCTTCAAGAACCAATAAAGCTATGTTAGAAATATTTAACTACAATACACACATTCAGCGGACTTATGAAGCCATATCTCACGAAACTCGTGAAGCTCGAGGCCATCCCGACACGTTTGATTGATCAGCAATTCGAAAGAGTATGTACGAAGCAATGCCCTTTAATTTATACGTAGGTACATTTTTGTAGAAGCGACCAGAAACATTACCTCGGTCTTCAGTTTTTTCGACTTACCTGAAAAGAATGAAAACAAATCATGATTCAGTAACGTTTAAATTTGAATATATTTGAATTTTTGGTATTTTTATAAGCACGTTCTAAGAAAATACAGAAGCTTCGTCGCTTGCATTGTCGAGGTCTGATCGAGACTAGCAGGAATATTCTTAAATATATACATAACGTTACTTTTTATTCAAATTAAATCCACCATTTATAAAATAGAACGGCCACGTTCGTTTCCTATTTGTGCTCGCACGAAAAAGTTGTGATCCTGGCGTGTCGAATGATTTAAAACGATCACGACTTCGGTCAAAATCAGAAAAACGTCAGCCAAACGTTCCGGAACGTTCTCTATTTCAATTCATGTCAATGCACTGTTGGTTGTCACACTGGGCTTTCATTTTAACTTGCCTGAGGCTATTTTAAAAACACTGAACAAACCTGTCACTCACCAAACCGTGATACATGACAGAACAGCACCAGTTGACTTCAAGGAACTGAAAAGTGTTTTCCAGTTTTCGCTAAGTAAAATGTTCCGTGCGGTTACTACACAAATACTAGGTGAAGTGAATGTATGGAAACGTAGGGTGCACACGCACAGTATTATTCCGAGGAGTTTGTTGAATTAAGTACGCCTTAGGGCATACAACCTTTTTTTAGAAACGAAACTTATTGGCATCAAAACACGAGCTCTCTCAAGAACTCAATGGGACTCACGCCAGTTTGGCGTCAGAAACTAAAATTAGTGCCATTGAATGAGAAGGAATTATATAATTTTATAATAGTTCAATTTAACCTCAACCTCGTTTTGTACTTGATTGTCCATGACATAGCAGCAGCGCATGTTTCGTAGAGAAGTCGTTTTGAGAAGAAATTCAATGTACCCCAAATACAATCTTTCAGTAGCAAAACAACAAAATCTCCATGTTCTCTTGAGGTAATTGTGCGCAAATATGTGCTAAGAATTCAAAGAGGCGTTTTAAATGATCTTGAAACACCCCTTGGGAAACTTTCTTCTACTGGACGTAAAATGTGGATGCCAAACCTTTTGGTCCGCGAGCTCATTTCGTCTCCTGGAGCTTGACTAGTGACGCAAACCGAGAGGAGACTGGAAAAGTTAACTTGTGTCAACTTGTAAAGCAGATAACGAAGAAAACGGGGAGCGTTTTACATTAAACCAAAAATACCTGTTTGAATTTCCGAAGATTTCTGTTGGCAAGTGAAACAATATTGTCTGGTCAAATGCAGTGGAATATAATTTCAAAACAGGAGGACAACTTTGCGAAGAATACCTAATCATTTCGAAATTTTCTTCCCAGAAATTCCAGTTCAAATCTATTTTTCCCCTGGAACCTACAGTCTTGGGTGAACGATTTACATCTCGAATAATTTTACAGTTTTCCAATTTATTCTGGGTAACAAAACTCGTGGGTAGAATTCGGTGGTATATTTTGTTTTGTTTCAATCCACCGAGTTGTACAACAGATTCTGAGTGGCGATGGCTCCCGTGGAAGTAACCTTACAATCTTGTTTCTTCAGTGCGGTGGACAACACGAATCTATGCCTTGAAGTGTGTGTTCGCCAGTTCATATTTTTCTGTCTGGCTATAATAATAATAATAATAATAATAATAATAATAATAATAATAATAATAATAATAATAATAAAAATAATAATAATAAT
>OMLO01000466.1_pt1 | contig 26159 bp, 4 predicted proteins | sample 1674811 | NCBI WGS metagenome assembly OMLO01 (sample SAMN06265003, study PRJEB25207) | coral metagenome | isolation source: Coral host | place: Mexico:La Bocana,Puerto Morelos, Mexico | collected 2008-11-13
GGAGGCTAAATTTTCACTGGGTAGGGGAGAATAATCCACTGGGTCGGGTTCCGCTGGGTCTGTTACAGAGGGGTGTTTCAGTCGTGCATGCTGTTTTCTCGCTGCGGATTAATAATTAACTATAACGCGGAAATAAAACTTGCTTTTCTTCTGTATTACAACTTGCTTGACACCGAAATGCGGAAAGTGCTCACTAGTCACTACGGTAGAAACTTGCAAGAATTCACCAGTTCAAAATACCTACTTATGATCAAAAAAAGAAAATTGCGGAACAAAAAATAAGCCTTCCGTGAACTGTTCCCTTAAAGCAAAATAATGTTCTCCTTTTGTTATGATTTCGTCATTTTATTTGCTAATTTGCGCATAATACGCACCTCACAAACGAAAAAGGGCAGCATTCACTATCTATTAAGTATGCTATTTGTTACTTTTGTTCCCCTCAAGATCTTTCTTTCCAGTTTTCTTTTATCTCTTTCAATAATGTCAACGTTTCGTAGGAATCGGCGAGAACTTCAAGAATGCAGCTAGGGCTACCTGAATTCAAAAAATAAGTAAGTAGACGCGTAATTTTGAGAAGACTGATGTGGTTTCGTTTCTTCCTTTCCATTTGCAGTGTGTGACTCACTTAGTAAAAATTGCTAATATGTGTTCACAATGTTTCAAGAATGTTACCACTGACAACCTGCGGTATATAGAATTCGTGGAGACCCTTGAACGTCTCTTCCCAGAAACGCCTCACTTGTTGACTGAGACAACAGATGCTGCCTCAGAGGACGCAAACCCAACCATCTCCGTGTTCAAGTTAGGAGGAGAGAGCACAGTTTTTGAGTATCAACCTGGCATGACTGTGAAACATTTGAAGCTTTTAGTGAAAGAAAGACTTGGCACTTTACCTGAAAAACAGCGACTGCTATACAAAGATCAAGAATTAAAAGTAAGTCAGAGGTACCCAAGTCCATGATCCGTTTGCAAATCGAGTAATTTCAGTTTTTAGTGGGCAAAAACCTTGTACTAGAATAATTTTATGTATTTTACCGTCCTCTTTACATATTCTCAAGGCTAAAGATATAAATAATTGGCTGAAATAACACCAAGAACAATTTCCCAAGGGAACTCGAGAAAATAAATTTCAAGGTATTTGGAGTGACACCGATTCCCAATCCGAAAAAAAGTAACTACAAAATGTTCTCTGTTTTCATTTGTAGAGTTACGCAGACTCAAAACTCACAACACTGCAAGACTACAACATTGAACCTTTCAGTACCTTGCACTTAATTGTCCTACTGTATGCTATACCAGATTCCTTTGACCACGTTATATTTGACTTGTTTTGGGGTTATCCTACCAAAGGACGCGACTATCTGGACGCATCCGTTCTCATTTACAGCGGAAACCAACTCCAGGAGAAAGCAGATTTCCGTCGAACGTGGCTCTTTTCCGGTGCAGTATACCATTCCGGTGACGTGATGGATGACGCAAAGCGTCTTGGTCACCATACAATCAATGTGAAGCTGAAGAGCCTGCCCCCTAATATTGACAAGTTGTTTTTTACCCTGAGTGCATGGAATTCACCAAACATCTCCAAATACAAAAATCCCAGTCTGCGCTTCTTCGATGCCAAAGAACCCACCAAACAGCTCTGCAGCGACCAGATGCAGAATGCAGCTTATTCCCAGGCCATTATCATGTGCAGTTTGTCAAAGATTGACGGGATGTGGAACGTTTTCAGTCTACGTACTCCATCCGCAGGGAACGCAAAGAACTACACTCCGCTACAACAGACAATTAGCGGGATCATTTTACAAGGATTGTGTTGAGCTAGCAAAGTGACGCTGCAAACTAATTTGCTGGCGTGCCTTGGAGGTGTTGTTCTGTTAAGTTGGTCTAGAAGGCGCACATTTATGTCATAATAATCCACGATTTTGTTTTGCTTGATTTCTTGCCGGTGACGATTTAAATACAACAATTATTTGTAGCTATGTTGCGTTGAAAAAGTTGCAAATTTTATCAGAACTTCCTAATTCTTAAAACTTTAGTCTTGACCTTTATAATCTCAAATTATGCAAAACTATGACAGCAAAGCACTTTCGCATGAGAAAGATAAAACCTGCAGCCTTCAGGCTCGGGAAGCCATTAGAATTTTGTCAAAAGGTAGTATACATTTTTTGCCTTTTAATATCATAGGTGACAAATTATGTTTACAATAGAGGTGTTTTGACTTTTTTATTCGCCCCAAACGTTGCTCTGGCAATTTTGTAATTTAGATGCGAAATCATAAATTGTTGAAATTTCGCGCAAAAATTCCCACAGTGATATTAGACGTTAAATAAGCCCCAGATTGCAAAACATAGGAACATAAAACTTTTAAAAGTTTTAGCTCAACTCTGATAGTAGCTAGCTTATCGGAGATATTGAGTCAGTGGAAAAAGCAAAATGAAAGTTTGACAACGGAAGAGCCTTTCTTTTCTTCCACTTCAAGGCAAGAGAGAGCAAGCACAATAGTTTCATGGCAATGTTTCACTCGTCCCTAGTTATCTTGTAAGTTCCCACGTCTTCCAAGTTACTGTAAAGGGGGACTTTTTTCAAGGTCTTCAGCTGAAAGGCGTAATAGTGCTCTTGTAGAGAGGAGAGCGACTTTCAGACCACGTGTAGTTAACATAGAAGGGCTCGTGACAATACAACATTAGATTATGTAATGTCATTATGCGTTAAGAATTTCTGTACCGCACTCAAATGCGATAACGTAATCTATGAGGAATGGGTTGTTGGCAAACAAGGACAACGCCAGCAACAAAAGCGTGCTAAAGCAAAAGGGTTATATAATAACCAGAACGACAAATTTAATCTTTTTTTTTATTTGGTATGACGGAAAGTCAGCATGGGAAGTCTCATTTGAGGGAAAAATTTAAAAGGGAATTTTTTTTTTAAAAAAAGAACCCTTTTCCATGCACTGTCAAAATATCTCGAACTGGAAACTGTTCACTTTCACTTTTCGATTTCGTGCAAAAAAAAAATTATCCTATCGTTAACCAGATAAAGAAATTCCGAGAACAGCGTATTGTCAGCGATAAAACGTCGGAAATGATTATTTTTGGGATAGAGAAGTATATGGATTCTCATGGGAGTAAAGAGAAATAATTCAATTTTCATAACAACCATGGATAGCAAATTGAATCGGACTCAAGCAAATACTCTTGTAAATTGGTCTAAACTCATACTCGTGTTAGCATCAATAATAGATCACCAATGTTTATGTTACACTGGATGTATCTAGTAAGTTGAATACATATACAAAAGCCTCCATTTGGCGCGAAAACAACTATCAATTATTGGGCGAAAAGATCAAGATGGCTGGATATTGGCCAAGTTCTTTTTTTGCGTGTTTATGAAACGAGAAAGAGTCGTGGTCCATAACTCGCAAAAAAGTGGCCAAGCAATATCAAGCCATCTTGACCGCACAAGCTTGGTCAATAAAGGATTTATTATATGGCTTTCGGGGAAATGTAGTCCCGAGCGCGCAAGATAGCGGGCAGCGTGAATGACGCGGGTAGCCAATAACAGCGCAGGATTTGATTTATCTTGCCCAAAGAGTAAATTTGATTACTACCAGCTCGAGGATTGCTGAAGTTAGCAGCTAAAACACTGAGGTGAGACATCTTAGATGTATAGAAAAATATTTATTGCCCTGTATATGGAATGTTCCTTTGGTGGAGGAAAGGTCATACATGTGACAAGTTAATGGGAGGTTTTACAGCTCGGCGCATACGAAAGCTGCGAGGTTAATTATTCAAATTCATTGTTTATAAAACAATCGGAAGCGTGCTGACGACTGTGAAAGAGGAATTTGGTTTGCCTTTGATTGAACTTGCCGCTACACGAAGGCTATTTAGAATGACTCGTGCCCAGAATTTAAGGAAGGTTTCAACGGGTTTACACAGAAAACTCCGAATAGAGTATTGAACATCGAATTTCATTATTCTGGATCGTACGTAGGAGTTATGTAGACGCATCTGATTAGTTTAAGGAAAATCGACTAGGGTGGATTATTTTATAGCCTGGATGTATGCGGTTCCCGGCACATTGTTATATTACTTGAAATGCATGCTATGCACCAGCTTACTTGCTGAAGAGCAGAAAGCTGAGCTCTGCTACTCCCTTGCAAATTAAAGAACGATGATACAATTGATTACATTTCTGAATGTTAAATTGCTTTCTGTGTATCTGGTTTCGCAACATCACCTGAAAATAACCTCTATTAAAAAATTGCGCAACACTTCTTCCATTTTCTAACTTGATTTCCATAATAATTCTTAACCGACAGACATAATAACCACAACTTTATACCTCGCCATTATTCTTGTTGAAGACATCTCGTCTCGCAACATCAAATGACTGGTATCTCCTAAAAAAAAAAGTGATTGACGACATGCTTTAATTTGACAATCGCAACCAAAACATTTAAACACAACTTAGATATGTTAATATTATTCTGTTGTTGAAAACATCTGGTCTCGCAACATCAGTCAACAAGAACCATTTCTAAAATTACGTACATTGAAAAACGTGAACTTCATTACCGGACATATTATTATAATCTATAAGCAAAACTTTAATAAATTGTTTGATATGATGGTGAAAACGTCTCGTCCCGCACCATCACTAAGCAACAAATGCTATTTCTGAAAACACCTACAACATTATCAAAAGTACGCATTACTAAGCACCACTTTAAAGCTATAAGTCTGTTGTTGAAAACCTCTCCTCTCGCAACAACAGTCAACGCTTGTTGACTACAAACTATAACTTGATTACGAAATCATAATCTTGATAACAATAGGGAAGAGCGGCTATAAGAATAGCTTTTGAAAACTGTTATCTTCCCAACATCTAGACTCGAAACATCAGATTGCAATAACTGCTCATTCTAAATTAGCTTAAAAGACAAACATCGATTTGATTACGAAAATAAATTCATTCATTCTGTTGTTGAAAACATCTCGCTTCGCAACATCAATTTAGCTTTACTGATTGAATTTACCTAGAAAACTACATTAAGTATTCTACTTGTCGTAAGATTCAAAAATAAAACTATAATCAGCTGTCTATAACGAAACATCAAATAGTGTTCAACACACTGCAACATCCAAGGGAACATAACATTCTACGGGTAAATCAACATCAACCACATCTGTTGATCTTTACGCCTGGGAACTGAGACAACGACATCTAAACTGTTTGCAAGCGTCTCCTTTGTTCTTACTACTACAATTGAATTACTGTTGCTAGTGGTCAGTTCTGCTGGGCGCCACATGTGCTGGCTTGGTATCGTCTTAATTTTGTTTCGTTTGCTTTAGGAGAATCCGAACCGTTCTCTATTTTTCCGGGCTCTTGGTGCGTTGGACCTGACACTTTTGGGAGCCGGGCTCCGGGAGACTTGCTTTGCCTCTTCTATCACCTGCAGTACAATAAGACCATGGTGACATCAGCTACTTTTAGGGTCAGCACTGTCAGGAGACGACAAAGATTAGTCAAGGAACCCAGAAGTCCTGATTCAAGTCTGCCTACTGTCAGCAACACTCCTTATCACTTCATGCAACAGAAATCGTAACTGGGCCACTTTCCTTGTTACCAAGACTTAAGGTCAGTCAAATCTGTCGCTTTGTGTATACGTTTATTCAGCTTAAGGGAACTCGGGAGTTGCCCAGAGCAAAACATCCAATATTTACAGAGAAAAATAAACTCTAGCATGACTTCAGCTCTGTCAGATTTCCTGTTCCGAGTCAGTGGTATTCTTCCTAGAAAACAATAGAAAAGCACAATCAAAAGAAGTCCCTTTTACTTACTTTAAGACGGTCCTGATAAAAGCAGAGGACTTGGAACGTATGCGCAATGGTCAGATTCTCTGGAAATGCAGCGCTTATGAACTTGGACGACTCCACCTTCGAAGACTCCGAGGGTTTGAACATATCGATTGGCCAAAGCGAAGGTTCCAGCATGCGTTGAACTAGACTATCTCCAGGCTCAGGTCTCATCTCCTCTGAGGAAAGGTATCGGAAAATGAAGCGTCTAAGAGCTGTTGTTAGGCCATTTAGAGCAGAACGATCTGACTCGGTCTTGCCAAGGACTACGGATGCTTTAGCCATCTCGTCTGTAATCTCTTTCGGTACAGCTCCTCGATACACGTCATGAACACGTTTGGCAGCCGATTCAGCCAACATGTCTTCAAGAAACTCGTATAAGGCAACCACGTGTTTAAGCTGGATTGCACTGTGGGGCTGAGGAAGTGACGCCTTTGGAAAGGGTCTTGATCCACAAAGCCACTTGTCTGTAAAATCTGTCAAGGGTTCCTCGGGTTTTCCAACCTGATGTCTTTTCAACAGGCAAAGAACGATTTCCATGTGCTCTAACAAATCTTGCACGCTCTCGAGGCTATTTTCACTTTGACGAATCAAACCACTCCGAAAAACATCGGTAAGAGGTTGCTGAGGAATCAGCTCTTGTAACTCATCAAGAATCCCTCTACAAGAGTGGAAGAGTTCTCGGGAGAAGATGAATTCCTGCAAGCCGTCCAACGTAGAGAGGAACGCTTTTCCTACTAAAAAACGGACGGACAGTTCTTTTTCTATCTTGTCGAGATCGAAGAGTACATCTTTGCCATGACCATATTCAGTGTTGCGCTGGGAATGCCTCAAGATGGCGTCCGACCACTGGTACTGAATAATTTCTTTGTCTCGTGCCTCTTGTAAGTGGACCATCGGAATGGCACATTTTCCGTTCTCTCTCTCTAGGAAGATCAATGCCGAACACTTCCCGGTCGCTGCAATACTGAGCATCTTTCGCAAAAAATCATTCTGGATACTCTGCAGAATGTCTAAAGCAGCACAGAGAAACACACCTTGATCTCGTTTCTCTACAAGACAAAGTGAAATTGGAGAGCTCTCGCTAAGGTATGGTACCTCCTTCTGAAGGCGTTCTTTCAAAACAGGACGCATATTCTCGAAGGCCATTGTGAAATTCTCGAAGGCCTCGGTTAAACGCTTTCTCTCCTCTGGGGAGTTTGCTTTACCTCGAATGACATCGCCGATCTTTGTACTGGTGTCTCTACGGCTAAGACGTCTGCTCAACAGCGAAGCCACAACACGACTCCAGGAGACAAGATGGGTCAGATTTGACACAAGAGGAAGACTGTCGTTAAAGTCAAATAACAAGCCAAGCAGGGGATGGTTCTCTCTCGCTTTGTCTCCAGCCGCCATGTAGTAAGCTCGTAAGCTGTTAAACGTTTTCGGAAGCGTCGTTCGCAACAGTCGAGGAATGTACATGTTTCTCTGATGTGCGTCTGAAAATTGGGGGTTGTCAGTCTCTTCTACCTTCCTTTGGACGGCCAATGGGGATTTGCTAGCGAACTCCTCAGAACTTTCTAGCAGTCGTCTTGGATGAAATTCTCGAATTAAGGGACTAACAGCTGCTGCAAACTTCTTCTCCCAAACCAATCTTTCATCTGGTGTAACACACAAGTCTGCTGAAGTGAGGATAGAGGCACTTTGTTCCAAAGCACAGTGCAGGAAACGGATAACTTCCTCTTCTTTTGCATCTAGGAGACTACACAGCACATTTATGTCGTTAGCAATCTGTAGGAAACACACCTCGGAAGGAATATTATTCTCAAGATCGGGATCCATAAACTGAGAAAGAGTTTTGTCGTCAAACAGTTCAAGTGCAAAGCCGCCGTAAAGGGCTGCGTGAACAAACAAATGAAGAATACGAAATTCTGCAGGCTTGAGTTGCCGTACATGAAGGGATGTGTCTACAGAGTTTGGAATAGTGACGTAACCTTTTGATGGCAAGATGGGGTTTCCGACTGTCGCTTGTTGAGAAAACGTTTCCTTAACTTTGCATTCTGACCTACAACTTGGACAGGCTGCTTCCATGTTGTCATCAATCATCACAAAGAACGTCCCACAGGAACAGAAGGAAGAAGTTGTTTTGGCAAATTGTTCGGTGTTGACGTAGTGGTGTTGCTTGCATGGTTGTTGAGCACATTCTCCTGATGCCAAGACATACGAACCCGTTGACGCCAATGGGTTAGTGAAGTATGACATCAAAGCAAGGGTGGCCTTCATTGTGCTTTTGAAACTTGAAGAAAGGATGATGCAGAGATGGAGAATCAATGTTGCTTTATGTAAATCTGCTGGTAATGACTCGGGTGAAACGCCAAGTCTTGGCGCTTTAAAATCTTTTCGCCCTGTGATTCGAAGAAGAAGCTCAGTATAAGGCGTTTCCATGTTCTGCAATTTCTCTGTAAAAGAAACTATTGCCTTGTCCTCACTATCCTTCAAGTTCCGTCTAGAACGAACGAGATAAAACGATTTGGTCAAAACGGCTGCTATTTGAATTCTCTGTTCCAATGACGTTGCCACAGAGTAAATTACATCTTCAAGAGGCTTAAGATTCTTTTTCTCCAGAAGAGTTGCTAACGCTGCTTGAGCTTGGGAATTCTCTGTGCAAGATTGAAAAGGATCGAAACTAAGTTTGCCGACCAGGTCTGGATCTTGCCACACTATGCTCTTTAAAGACGGGAGTTTACAGCTCCTTTGGCAAACATCACGGATTTCGTATATAGAGAGCTCTTTCTTCAGTTCCTTCAGGAAGTATATTTGCACCTCCGACGACCTGAATTGAAATGGCTCGATTTGACTTAAGGAAAATGCTGCGTCGATCTCATTCATAAGCATAGAAAACTCCCCCTCTTCAACCAGGCACTGGCGCCTTTGCAAAATAAAGGCGGAAAATGATGCCAGAAAGGACTTCAGATATGCTGCTGCACAAAGAAGGTGGAACAGTCCATTTTCGACATCTTCGCAAGGCTCTGTCAAAGTTTGAAAAGCTCTGCGAAAGTTCAGCAAATTTGGATCCTCGGAGCTCGATACGGTTGATAGGTCTATGTTTAAGAATGCAACTTCATTTATAAGGTCACAGCACACCACAGCAAATGGGGCGTCGAGCTCAACATCATCAGCAAGACCCGACAAGGCATAACTTGTTTCCTGAAGACCGGGGTGTTCCTGGAGCGTGTCCAAGTTATGTAAAAGCTCTTCAAAGACCCCTGGAGAAAACTGTTCTTCGTCGAGAAAGATGCGGTGAACCAACGGCCCAGCCAGGCGCATAAGCGATTCCTTTCCACTGCAACATATTCTTCTTAGTATAGAGCCAAGGACTGGGGTGTCTGGATTAGCATCAATGCATCGTCCATAGAAGAGCATAAGGAAGTTCTCCAATCTGTTTTGTTGAACACCTCGTTTCTCCAACTCGTCAGCAACACTAGTAATGCTATCAAAAACGTCTTGGCGGTCGAGGAAACCCCCAGATGATCCCGCCTTTCCAAGTTCACCCAGCATATAAGTAGAATATTGCTCAAGAGATTCGGGTAAAACCAGAAGGGTGACGAAATCGTAACAGACACGAAGGAAGTGAAAGGGAGGGCTTTGGACGTCCATTCTGCTGACTGTAGACAAAAAGAGACTTGTCGTTCGCTGCCAACCGTCGGGTCCATTCAAGCTATTTATCACATCATTCGTTGGAAATAACGCAGAACATAGTGTTTCAACAAGTTTTTCAGCAAAGCTGACAGGTTTTTCTTCGTACAGTTCATCTGTCAGCTCCTCGTCTACTTCCACTTCTTCCACATCTTCTCCCAGGTCCATTTCTTCCCCAGAGTCATTTTCGAGTTGCTCCATCCCGTTTCCATCCTGTCTGTTGACGCCATTTCCTTCACTTTGGTCATGCACCTCTTTTTCGATTTGATCTTCTCCATGGACAAGATTTTGATCTTTGCATTCATTTTCTGGCACAATTTCTTTTGCAGCTTCTTCTTTTTCCGACTGTACAGTAGCACCACCGTTGACTTCCTCATCCACATTTCCAGGACTGTTAATTTCTCCATCACGTCGTTCCTTCAAAGGGTCACCAATGGATGAAGAAGCTGTTTCCAATGTCTGTGTTTCATCTTCTTGCTGTTCCAGTTGCCCCGTATTTTCAGCATGTGCTAATTCTCTTTGCTCGTTTGTTGACGGAACTATGTTTACTTTTGCAACTACTTTTGCTGCGCTTACTATTTCCTCGGTGGCCTCTTCTCCGTTTGTTTCTACTTCTATCTTTTCGTCTTCCTTCTCCATCATCCCTCCAAGCTCGCATTGTTGAGGCCGCAGATCATTTTCTGTGTTGGCTAGTGGTGCAGAGTCCTCTCCAATAACGTCATTCGCGTGAGCTTCTTGGTAATCGTTCGTAATCATCAAATTCACTTCTGCATCCTCTTGTTCGTCACAGTTAGCTCTCCATTCAATCTCTTGGGTGTCTTCCTTTTCCTTGGGTGTTTTGTCCTGAAATAACAGTTTTTCGAACACAGGCAGAAACTCAGAAGACAGAACACTTAAGTCAACATGCGGTACCTTATGACACGTTTGATAAACCTGAAGGGCCGCCATATACGAAGATTCGTTCAACCAGAAAAGGGAATGCAAACAAGTTATGAGCCGAGCAGGATCGCCATCGATTCGGAACTTTATGTCATGTGCCATTGCCGACTTCATGAAATCAATTCTCTCAGCACGTGAGAAGTGGTAAGAAAAGTGAGCTGTTTTCATGTCAAGGAGATCGTCAAGATAAAATTCAATGTTCCTTTTAAGGTATTCCACTTCAACCACCTGAGGAATTTTCTCTTTTATAACGCTAGCGAATCTGTACAACTGTGCTTCTACAGCAACATCGTGCAAGTCTCCATTTTCGTCCAGGTTTGCCTCGTTCAAAAGGAGTTGTCTTTGGTCTTCAGCAAACATAGGCTGTACTTGTTCCACTTTCTTGTAAAATACGGAAGCAAAAGGGAATTTTAGTTGCAAACGTCGCTCCGGAACAAAATACGATTCTGCTCCTTGGTGCTCTGGGAAGTCATCAATGGTGAAAATCTCTTGATCCAGGACTAGCTCTGACCAGACATGCATTTCTTCATTATCGGAAGGATCCTGAGTGAACAAGAACTTTGGCCATGCAGACTCTTTCTCCAAAAAGTAGACAATCTTTGCCAATGGTTGACGTATGAGATGACTGACATGATGCTGAATGGCTCCCACTAGATGCGAGGAACTGATTAAGGCTTGGCGATCACAGGCCACAGAGAATTGCCAACTGCGAACATCAGGTTGATGGGCGCCCTGGTGATCCCTCTTCTTCAACCACCGTTTGACTATCTCCTTGAAGCATTCTAGGATTGTGCAGCTGGAAGGCGACCTCAATAGCTGCTCTAGTTGAACAATGGCGTCCACTGTAGGTTGCTGAATAGCTGGATATTTGATTCGAGTAAAGCACCAAAGAAACTGATTCGCAGCCACATTCTCAAACGAAAGCGCCTTGGTCTCTAGAAGGTCCATGATACCTACATTCAAACAATCAGTAATGGGCAAAAGTGGGTTTTCCAAAACATCGATTGTTGCTTGCTTCCAACCACTCTGGAAACTGAATTGCCAGCGCTGACTTTGAGCTTCATTGACCTCACTTTCTCTCTGAACATGAACTACAATGCAAACATGCTTCATCTTCTTTTGGCCTTGTTCCGTTGCATCTTTGATGTATTTCTGTCTCTGCTGTTCGATAATGGACTTTGCAAGAAGCATATGGGTGGCATCAAGTTCTGGCTTACACTGTAGTACCAAAAGTGAGTCATTGGATCTCCAGAAACGTTCCAATTGCTTGGTCAAATGCTTTTCAGACTTGAAAGCACTGAGCTTTTCGGTCTGGCACTGAAGTAGCCCCTCAAGACATTGCAATACATTTACATGGATGTTACTGTGGGTCATTATGAGAAGTCGCATACCATTTGTTGCATCCTCACTTTCCTCTGGCTGTAACTGCAGATTTTCCATGGAGTGTGTAAGATACTCCTTCAAACCTTTGTGTAGAGGCTTCTGAAAGTAGTTGCTGTAAAGTGTCTCGACTTCCTCAAAGTTTGTCTTGGCCAAAGAAGATTCCAAGCTCCTCACGACACCATCAGGGGATGCTATCAACATTAGATCGTGCTTGCATTTTTCCAAAATCTCGTCCCTGGTAAGCTCTTCATCTTGACTGTTCTTGAGGACTAATGAGGGAAGGGTATCATCACAGAATCCAACAAACATGTCTTCTTTGTGAAAGTGGGACTGAAAATCAGGAATTGTTGAGATTCCTGTCACCCAGGTATTCAGACTGCTGATGATTTTTCTCTGCTCTACGTTAAGGACATCTGAAAAACGGAGAAGTTGCTTTTCAAATCGGTTGAGGAAGGGCGGATCTGTGTAGTCAACTCTGCCTTGATCGATTAACACAACACATCGAAATCCATCATGGACCTGGCACATAGGATTACTGAAGGCTCCAAGTGCAACGCGACAATTCCTCTTTCCTCCAACAACCGTGTAGTTTTGATTTAGCATATCGTAAAGACTACCATAGATGCTTTCAAGATCTCGAAGAATGAGAACACAGTCTCTCTCCATGCACAGGATTATGCGGCTAAGCATTCGGTAATTGTATTCTTCAGAGAGATCTTCTTCAAATTGACTTCCAAAGATAGTGATTTTCTCTTTTTCCAGACTTTGCAGCATTTGATCAAGGATGCCAATAGCAGAATCGCCATTCGTGATTATCATGAGATGCCGCGCCAGCTTGTCCTGTAGATTGTCAAAAATGAGCTCTGTGACTTGAAAACGGTGTGTCTTCTCCATCAAATCCACTGAAAGGAGTCCTTCTTGAAACAAAGTTTGAAAATTGTTTACATCGTGGGGTACGCCACCAAAATTCCTCTGTATTGCACGTTGGATTCCTTTGGTTTTCTCTTCAGAAAACAAATAGTGCGAAGTATTCTGGTTCGTGTCTGTGCTAAGGCATTTGATTAGGCTGTAATAGTCACGCAGTCCATGGAAATTTGCATACCTCTGATGCTCTTGGTACTTCTGATATGCTGTAGCAAGACAACGGAGTTGGGTGTCATCTGGGTACGCATCTTGACGAAACTGGTGCCCTGAGCGTGTGAGGGATACTCCAAGACCAGCCTTGTAACTTCCAGACTCCCGTAAGGATTTCCCAGTTTCAAACAAATCCTCCTCATCTGGCTCAGGCCGGGACAGATGGATTGCACGGTTCATTTTTGCAGCATCCAAAGCCCAGTTTGATATGCCCACGACAGCAACATCAGGAAATGCACCGTCACCTGGCTCCAGCAGACTGTGCAGTACTTTGAGAGGGTTGTATTTTGACACCTCAGCGAGGCCAATCTCATCGAGTAGAACAACTGGAAGAACATCACCACTTTTATTATGCTCCTTGTACTTCCTTGCTTTGTTGAACACTTTGAGAATTCCATCAGATGTTGATGATTCCGATCCCTGGTGGGAAACAACATAGAGCTGTGGCAGTGTCTTAAGAAAACGATCCTTGGAATCCTTTCCCCTCAAATTGCTCCGGATGATTTGCATGGACAAAGACTTGCTGCAGCCAGGCTTGCCAACAACAAAAACGGGAATTCGGTTTAGGATACAAACTAACATGACAAACACATTCTCACGAAGTGCAGCATTTTTAGCAGTTCCTTCTGGCAGTTCCATTCGTTCCAAGTAATCTTCCTGTTCTGCTCTCACAATGGCCTCAAAGCTTGAATCTTCAAATGATTGATTTTTGTGTTTTCTGAAGCATCCAGAAATACATTTGCGATATCCTTGCCTGGCCTCTACGGTTGGAAGACGTGACTGGTAACAGTGCGCCAAAGCAAGTACAAATGATCTGCTTGAGTGATTAAAGCCACGGGCAACTTTGTGGTAACTGCGATCTTTCAGCTTCGACAATGGCAAATCAGTTCGTCGTTTCAGAGTTTCTTTGAACCATTTTACAAGGACGATACATCGGTGAGCATCACGAAGACTGACACAATATGGGCTTTGCTCAAATTTTCGGACATACTCTTGAGAAGTACACAGGAGATCAACCAGTAAGTCATTAGCATTGCCAGTGATTCCCTCGACCATGCGGCCTATGTATGCACGTTCATCTTCGCTACTAAGCGAGCCATAATCCCAAACAAAGTCGATCATTGTTTCCGGCAATGGATGAACACGGTACACCAATTTTGAGTATTCATCCGTAACCATCTTTCCACTAAGACCGGCTGTTGCAATTTTTCCAGGAGGACGAAGACGGTATGGATTGCAGGCAGCGACAAACACCAAGTTCGGGGTCAAAGGTTTCCCTTTGATGCTGCGGTGGCAGATCATTTCATTGACTGTTCCGAGGTATTCGCAGGTGTTAATTTCATCAAGGAACACCCACACGTCCTTGTCACTCTTTGCTTCTTCCTCCATGTCTCTCACAAAAGTTACCAGCTCTTCCTCAGTTATCCCCGCATGGAAGTTGAACACGTGAAATGGGACGTCACACGTCTTGGCAAGGTACCTAACAAGGCTCGTCTTACCACAGCCAGTTTCTCCCATAACAATGACGGGAATGCCTGCGTTTATCCGTTGAATGATTAGCACCATTTTGAGAATGTTGTCTGGCGTAAGAGCATAATCTAAGGCCTGCAAGCTGCCATCATTACCTCTTGGAGTTGTTCGAACAATTCGATCAAGTCTCTCCTGAAGCTGTTTGTGATTCATCTTTGTGAAGTCATCCATACCTTTGCCTTTCATGGCTTGAGTCTTGAATAACTCTTGAACATTTGAAGGCACCAGTGACAAATCACGATACAGAGCGGAAATGGTTAGTGCTTCTAGACTGTGGAAGGCAATGACAAGATGGTTGTTGTCCGCCCATTGAATCATTCCTTCTACCCGTTCAACCATTTTACCAGCAGCGTTCTTTGAAGTCAGCTGAATCTCTTTCAGTACTTCTGTAGCTTGTTCTCTAGAGATTGCTTCTGACTGGACATTCTTGCACGTTACCACAGAACGTGATGCAAACTCTCTTGACACCTCTAAAAGGGCTTTGAACAAGCAGTTACGAACATCATGTGACGGGCCAAGCACGACCTTCAAATTATGTGGTTTGAAGTAAGGACTTGCTGAAAATTGCAAAAGCTGATCAGCAAACACTTTGATGAAACTCTCTACTATGTTATATGACAGGTCACCACTTGAAGCGAAATGCTTTGATAGCAGCCCTTTACAGCGCTCAGGAGGTAAGGGCTTTAATTCGCTGAGATGCAGATCCTGGCTTTCCAGGAAACCTGACTCATAAGCATGGAGGTATTGACAAACCACTTGAATAGGGTTCAGAGGCTCTTGGCTCACAACAAGGTCTTTATACCCATCCAGCTTGATGTGTACAGGAGAAAAACACTTCGTAACGGGCAAAGAATCTTGTAACCAGTGCTTCAGTGTATTTGCAATTTCGATGTAGACATGTTTGGTTGGAAGGTGAAAAAGTTCTGTTCCAGAGGACAACATGCCAACAACAACAAGCTCAAACATTAATGTATCAAGAACTAAGGGATCATCCACTTCGCCAATATCAAAATGAATGCACTCATGGGGGCCAACCGTCAAACCTGACAACCTTTTCACTAGATGTTTACGCGATAAAGGCCCACTGATTGGAATGGTCACAGTTTTCTTTTTCCGAGATGCAGCATGTTCGTAAATTGCCTCAGTTTTTCCCACCCCAGGAAGATCCGACGTGACCATGTAAACTTCAGGGAAGACTTTCTTGAATGTGTCACGCATTTGAACCTCGGTCATGCCAAGAACGTTATGTACTGCTGTAGAAAATTGATCAACAATATGATGATGAATTCCTCCACAGCAAACTATACTTAACAGGTAGGGACCTTTAACACTCTCTTGATATGCTCTGATAGCTGCAACAAGTTCAAACTGCATGTCGTTTGACAGGTTCTCCACGTTTGCTAAGCAGTGCAACTGAACTGTAGTGGCATGACTGTGTGCTTCGAATGTGCGTTTCAGAAGTCGCTCCACCTCTTCCCAACTGGTCTCTGAATGACAGAAAAGAACTTGGCTTGGGTGCGGATAAGAACCTGTGGTACTATCGAACAGAGACATGATCACATGAGCAGTCTGTTTACTACCATGCTCGAGGACAGCAACAAACAGCTCGCCCGGTTTAACAGCTCTTTGCAAATCATGTTGTGGCACGTTGTGCAATTCTGTGGGTTGTTGACGTTTGGCGAAGATTTTATCTAGAAACTTTCCAATGGCACGGAGATCACTCTCGATTCCTGGGTTTTCTTTAGGTGCTTTGTACTGCCAATGAAATCCATCCAGGTCCTTGAGTTGTATACTTGGATCAACAAAGCGAAGTAGGCTATGGACGACTGTTTTCAATGAGTCACATTTCGTGTGAGACAAGGATTTCGAAAAAAATTTCTTTATCATCCAAAGCTGATCTGGATGAAAAAAATTTAGGAAATAGTGTTCCTGTTGCAAACGACTCAATAACATTCCCCACTGCTTGAGTGTCGAGTCCAAATACTTTGTCTGAGATTCAATCTCTTTAGAGGAGTAAAGCTTGGCCCAAAATTTCTTATAACGTGGATGGCCGGATTCTCGCAGCAAGGTCCCCATATTAAGGATGTCTGTAATCATCTCGACTTGTGTTATAAATGCAGACAGCTCTGCCGAATCGCCTTCTTCTGGTTGTTTCATCTTTTCTTGCTTCTTGTCTGTGTTCACAATGAGGAGAGCTCGGCTTCGTAGGTCATGGAGCTCAGCCATGTTGTAGCTCGTCTCTTTTGCGGCACCTTCTTGGCGACGATAGCTGAGTTGAACGTCACATGACCCATCAGAGTTGATCTTTATCAGGTAGCAGCCTTTCAGCAGGGCGTTGCTGATTATTTCTTTCGTCATCTCCCCTCGGTTTGCAACATTCATGTACAGTCCTCGTAAACTGTGGACATTGCAACTGCAATCCTTAATTTTCGCTGCCATTTCTGCTTTCTTTTCAAGCTTGCTGTAGTAGCTCTTGAGGCTTTCCAAGAACATCATAGGATCTTTAGGTGTTTCCCGTAAGACATTTCGCAGGAATCCATGGACATCAATCAAATCAGAGACTGTGGCTTCAGACACAAACTGGTCAGAATGTTCCTCTACAGCATCAATTAATATCCTTATGTCTTCATTTGCAGTTTCTTTCATGAACGAAATCAATTCACTGGACTCTTGAAGCGTTTCCATGATAGTTTTCAGGGTATCATCAAGCTTGGAGTTAACCATGACCACACTCTCTCTTTCCACAATATCTGAGAGACTTCTTAAGGTCAGATCACCTTTATGACTGGACGAAATGACGTCTTGTAGGTCCTTGGTTACCGCTGAATCATTAGCATCTTTAAATCCAAGGGCTGAGAAAATTGACATCAGCTGCTGAACTTTTGCAGAAACAAGAGGGAAGTGCAGGTAGTTAATCAGCATCGTTTTCATTCGCTTCGGAAACATACGTTCACAGATGGAACTTATCTCTTTCAGCTCTCTAAGGAGGCTGTCTTCATCAGTAATTCCACAAAAGAGCATGTCCACATCCTCAGTGCTTGGATCAGCACTGCTATCAACCAGAGAGATGCATATTTTTTTGAATTGCTGCAAACCCTTGCTTTCGAGAAGGCGCAATACCTCATCAGCTTTGGATTCTGGAAGGTCGTCTGCAGAACCAGCTAACTCCTCCACTTTTGTCTCGCTTGTTGGAAAATGGTTTCTCAAACACATACGTGCAACGTTGCGGAAAATGATGCATTCGCTCAACTTGGTTGTTGTCCCTTCACAATCAGTTAAACTGCCGAGCGTTCCCCAGTAGTTCATATCGAGAACATCTTTAAGAGTTGCGCTGTTCTTTCCTCTCTTCCTTTTGTTGACTTCGCGGATTAGAGCCTCCGCATCTGAGACGACAACAGTACCCACGGATACGTCCTGAAGGAAACGGATTGTGTGCTCCAGTTTAAAGAACTGCTCACCAAAGGTCTGTGCACGTTTACGGGCCGAAGACAGCTGCGCTATCCATTCATCTACATTGATTTGATCGATTTTTGACTCTTTAGATGAAACCAAGGCACAATATGTGGCCAACAGATCGACTTCATCTTCGTTCAGGTTTAGATAGAAGTCTACACGCAAGTCCTGTCTTTGTTGAGGGTGGATTAACCTCTGTAAGGCTTCCATGACCGCCTTGACGCTACCATGTTCCGAAAGTCTGCTTTTGGGGTGTAATGCACTTAGCAGTGGTAACCAAACTTCACTGTAAGAAGATATGACTTTGAAAATCTCTTCATAAGCTTTTCCTCCTTCGGCTGGCATCGGGATTAGATCGAGAGTGAACAAGAGAAGCTCTTCCTCTGCCCTAATTGAAAGATTGGATGAACAACATGTTGTAAACTTTCCAGGGCATTTAAGACTAAAATAGCGTTGCAATTGTCTGAATCTCCATAAATGGAAACGTTTAATCACAAGATAACGACAATGGTAAGACTGCACGTGTTCTAATGAAAAAAACGTTATTAAAATGACGATCATTTTAAAAAGATGAGGGGAAAAGATACATTACTGCAGTAATGTTTTACTGCATTATTGCAGTAATTAACAAACAGAAAACATGTACTATCGTGTTTCTATCGAGCTGTAAAAACACGAGTGGAAGTTTGGGAGAACGAGAAATGCTGTGGGAACAAGAGCCGCAGACGAGTGTTTCGACAGCTTTTTTGAGTTCTCCCAAACTTCCACGAGTGTTTCTATAACTCGATAGAAACACGAAGAACATGGTTTCTATTTCTTTTAGAAAACATCGCGGCAAAAAAAGAAAAACAACTTGTTAACTTTGATTATCAAAATAAAAATTCTCTTTGCTCGCGCCATCATTGCGTCAACAGCTCGTGCTGGTTCTGTGTTTCTATCGAGTTATGGAAACACGATTTTTAACCAATCAGCGTGCGTATTTTCTTATGACTGTTTTCTAAAAAACTATAACATTAGATAGCTCTAAACGTTGATAGCCTTTAAGGCACATGTAAGATGTCATAACAAGACTGCTCCATTTAGATTGGCAATATAAATAAATTTCAATATCATAACAAAAAAAAAATCATGTTAACTTACCCATCCAATTTCTCCTTTCGCAATTCCTTCTTTCGTGCCTTTGGAACATTATATCCAAGCAAGTGAACCATGTTCTTGTATCTCGATCGACGGTCTCCATTGCCACTTTCTTGTTGTATTGCGCTTTTGAGGAGTATTGTAAGGCGTTGCTGAATAGCTGGGGCACAATTCTGTGAATCTTTAAATGAATCAACGATGGACTGAAACTTTGAGTTTAACACCATACGTTCTACTTCCTTATCCATATCTTCGCAAAGTGCTTTGTCCGTTTTCAGTGCGTCTGTTGAATGCAGTAACTCACAGGCCCCAACAACATCAAGGATCTTTTCCTTTTGTTTCTTCCCATCACGGTGCCAATTCGCTTTCAACCAGCGAGAGCAAACCTTCCTTTTGTCTTCTTTAGAGATCCTGGTGTTCCAGTAGGCGCAAAACGCTTTGGACTCTAACAGAACAGGAATGATTGGGACCATTTCCCCAGACGTGTGTGTCATGATAGCCAAAACAAGACGATAAAACTGATCTTCTGATTGCAAGCGTTCATCTAGGGCAATGGCTTTCAAACTGTCGAGACTTGCTTGAGGCCACTTGGTTTGTGACGAAATTTGCTCAGTCAACGCCTCACAGAACGGACTGGCCAGTTTTCCCTTCAAATGCGTTGGTGCCTGACTCCAAAAAGATGGTTGAAGAAGGTCTGGCTTTATTGCGCGACGGCGTGAAATGAACTTGCAGTAAACAGTTACAAATTCATCCACAAGGTTCTGCAACAGGTTAGGATGAAAGGATATCTTGTGGTTAAGATTCCAAAGGCACCCGACACTCGGCGAAAGACGTACCATAAAACAAAAATATTTTCTAGAGATGTCCAAGTTCTTCAATCTTGTGAGGGAGTCTAACACACTAGGCACCTGTTTATCAAATTGCTGTTCAGTGTATGACTGTGATGAAAGCTTGTCTGCCACCTGAATCACATAGTTTGCATCTAGAAGACTACAGAAGACTTTGATAAACATCAAACATCCTTTAGAAGAGCCAGCTCTAAAAAGATCTTCTGCAACAATCTTGATGAACTTAATACTGCTCTGAGGTAGTTCCCTGAGGGAGCAATACCCGAAAGATGACAAGAGCTGATCAGCAGCCCTCTTCTCTAGCAGGTCGCACGTCATCCAAGCTGGCCAGGAACGCACACGATTGACAAACTGACCAAGAAGAGCACATAAGTACACCCTTTGAGAGGGAGTAGTGGAGGTTGTGAGTAGTATTTCACTAACCCAATAAATAAAGAACTTCACGTCTGAATCTGCATAGCTTGGGTGACCAAAGCCCAAGTGCTCGCACTCAATGAGCGTCTCCTTAAGATCACCACCTTTAGCTAAGGTGTCATACAACTGCTTGACAAAGAACATCTGTCCATGGAATATCTTTTTCATCTGGTTGCGCTCATTTGGGGTATGCAAAATGTCATATTGATGCATTCCGTAATTCAATTTGCGAGAAGATGTCTCTTTCACCGTTTTGTCATCTTTTCCTCCTGTAAACTTTTTAATCAACCAAGTGAACGATAGTCCTTCTTTGTATTTTACCACGTACCGATAACGGAAGGTTTCTTCATCACAGGCATGTATGAATAATGGAGGAGACATCCAGTGATTTGTACTCTCGGGACGACACTCAAGGTTTAGTGTCAAATGACCATTCAACATTGGCTTCTCGGTGAGAATCTTCACCGACTCAACTGTTTCTTCCAAATAAAGGTGAAAAACATACCTAAGAAACTAAAAAAAAATACTTTTTGAGAAAAAGGAGGTTCAATTTTCAAGAACATTGTACTGCTAGTATGGCAAGCCTTTAAAAGATTTGATTTGATTTAAGCCCCTATTTTATGGTTACAAGGCATGAATGCAATTCAACTCGATGCTCATTCAACACAATCAACAGAAGGGTTTCTCAATTCAATGAAAAAAAAAATCAATATATTTGGCGTAAGCAAAACGTTGTAGGTGGATATATAATTTAGTATATGATTGTTTGAAACATAAATTATAGGCTGTAGATGTCTCTTTACAGAAATAAATTAATGTTGATAATTTTTTTCACTTGTCTTACCTTACGTGTAACAAAGCAAAACAAAACAAACAAAATTCTGATGAGGGGTATTCGTACCTTTATATCCTTCAAGTAATATATTAAACATGAAAGACCATGTTTGACCACATTTCCAAACGCCGAAAAGAGAATACAAAATATGACGTGTAGCGAAGCAAACTTCGAGGCGTTTGGAAATGTGGTCAAACACTGACTTGAGTGTTTATGATATATCTTCTCAATTGAAACTAAAACTAAGGAGAATACAAAGAAATAAAATCGTAAAAACTATGCAATTTTAAAGATCAAATATCCAAACACTATCATGGTCATGAGTTCCTTTGTTTTAACTTGGTGAATTAGTTATGTATTTATAATGGTAATTGAACTGAGTGGAGTGCAATTTTGATCTTGAAATCACATGCGTGATTTCAAGATCAAAATTGCACGACCTGAAGTTCAATTGCCAATTTATTACATCCATTTTGACATCGCACAATTTAATAGCCTAAATACAAGAACTACTAGAACAACAAAAGTTGCCAAATTTGCAAAACAATGCCCTTTCTGTCTTTCATTTTCCTAAAATGTGATTAATTAGTTTAAAAAAAGCTTGAAATTTGATTGGTTGTTTTGTTTTACTGTCTCATTCTCATTGGCTGAGAAAAAGATGTGATTTAGAGCAAAAAATAGTGCGATTTGGGAATAAATCACACTGCTGAGAGCCAATCAGATTACAAGGATAACCAGTGATTTCCAAATGGATGTAATAAGAAGTTATTGTAGGCAGCCGTTACCACCAATCTAGTACTTTGTTATTACACAAAGCTGTTTAAGTTCCAATATTCATTTAGTTTATAACATTGATGGGCATAATCATCAAGTGGGTTACAACCTTCCAACACATGATATGTCACCTGTCTTGGGGTGCCTACTAATTAGGGTGCTTGCTGCAGCAGAATTTGGAGATTCCAGAAACAGTATGAAAGAAAAAACTTAAACTAAAAACCTGCAACATGGTATTCCAAATTGGTTACCCAAAAGAAAAGTAAGATTTTGAAAGGAAATTTAACTAAGGTAAACTGGAATTTTCAGAGGGATGGAGGATGAACAGAAAAACTTGGAAAGTAAAACAAAATTTCTTGCAACTTATCTGTCCAGTACATATATTACATATTTGTGAACTCATAAACCAAGTACCTGTCCTGGGTTTTCAGAGGGTTCCTGTGGGTCACAGCTTTCTTCTTCTTCCTCTGTGTCACTCGTTGGAGATCTGTCATCCTGTATGCAATCAAAAGCAAAAAGCAATTATGTTTCTTGGGACTCTATTTTTGGGGAACACTTACATTACTGTCATCTTGTAAAAAACACTGGTCATTCTATCACCTAAAATCAATAGGGGGACATTTGCCATTTACATTTTTGCATACAGCTTTACTTACAGCTTTACTTACAGAAGGAAACATGTTAAACAGGAAGTTTAAGAGCTAGTGAAATTAAATACATGTTGAAATATTTGGCTCTCTCTGTCTAATATTCAAGGAGAAATTGTCTTTCAAAAACTGCAAAAGCTCTGGGTGGCAAAAGTGCTAATGAGCCCATACATTCTTTGTAAAATTTTGAGTTTTGAAGCCCGTGTTGCACAAAGAGTATTCAATACATCACGCTCATATTCATTGGCAGAGTTAATCATGAATTGCTTAGTATGCTAATGAGGCAAATATTATAAACAAAGATTCCCCTATATGTTAGACTTAAACCATAAATTGCAACATGTTAAGAATTATAAAGCTTCACAGAATATTATTATTATACTAGAGGAATTTTATTGATAATTTTACAAGACAAAGCAATACTAATGGGTGTCTTGTTGGTTTACACTACACATGCCTCACTCGCGAAACACACCACAACTTCATCCTACACTATACTACACTATACAAGGTACTATACTACATAAAAAATGTAACAATCTAGCAATGAAATTTCACCCCCATGCCTAAGTATACAGTGTCTATTAATGTATACCATAATGATTGCATGTTGGTAAACTAGTTGCACTGCATCCAAGGTTCTAGGGTGGAAGCTCCTTAGCTGCAGAGTCATGACTTTAACTGGGCTAAGGCAAGTGCAAGGCCAAGTTCTGTGGCAGGTCTCTTCCAGGTTCCTGGTGTAATATCTAGCACAGCTTTTTTGGCAGCAGCATTCTTGTTGATGTTGTTGACACAAGCTGGCTTTAACTGAGGTGCCATAGGGAATTTTTGTTCTTAAGAGGAATGAGTCCAGGTGCAGGGTCAACACTTATGACTGCTGTAGGGCCATCAAGGCGATGTAGACCATTATTTGGGTGAAGGCATCACACTAGTTAGGTATAGTCACTAGTCAGGCATCGCAAATGGTACCACTCTTTTCATCAAGTAAAAGGAATGACACAGTGTAGAAAGTGACACATTCTCTTAAAAATGCTTGGTGTGTAGCCAGGCATGTTAAAAATTTTGGTAAAAAGAATTAAATAGTTGTCACTGACTAAAAATATGGTTATCGGACGTTTCGGCCCCTTGAATTACCTATCTTGCAAAGGATTAATTCAGACATATTAGTTCATTCTGCTATTTATACCTACAAATTTCTTGACAATTCATTTTATGCTTGTTTATGAACTATGCAGTAATCTTACATGCAAGTCTCATTTGCAGTGAATTTCAAACTGTCTGAAAATCTCTGCACCTCAATCCAAAAAGTGTCAGAAAAGTGTCAAACATGTTTGTCTAGTGGAAATGGTGGTGTGCTTCGCCCGGTTAGAAGGCACTGAAATAAGGAGATTTCTTGATGCTCAATAGTTTATTTACAGTTTAGTCTACATACGAGCCTGGGCCAGAGCTTATCCCGGTTTCTGTAACATTAAGCGATTAGGAATATTGCTAATCCCCCCTGGATGGGATGCTAGCCCACTGCAGGGTTACCCCCAGCATTAAACTTGCCGGTACCCAATTATACACCTGGGCACTGTGAGAGTTGAGTGTCTTGCCCAAGAACACAACACAATGTCCCCGGCCAGGGCTTTAAACCCAGACTGCTCGATCCGGAGTCGAGCACACTAACCACGAGGCCACTGCACCTCCCACTTATTTACAGTTTTGGACGTCATCCAACTCTCAAATCCAAAACTAAAAAGCCCCTATCAGACATAAGAGGTACTAAATTTAATATCTCTTTGCAACTTTCCAGCTCAGTAGCGTCCTTCGTTTGGAAACCAGGGCATTTTAAATTTTGGAGTTAGTTAATTTTTTCATGGCCGTCATATTGGAGGACTAAGGAAAGTCCTCCAACATAGCGGCTCCATACTAGGCTCTATAATTTTGCGAGGAACATTGATGAATAACTCAACTTTGAGACAACGCACACACCTTAAACTTGGAGAACTGCCTTCTTTAATCATCTATAATTATATTACAATTTCTTGACTTTATCCACTAAATGGTTTTTGATTTTATTTTTTTATTATGTGACAATGCACACACTCTATATGTATCATGTATTTTATATACTCCACAAGACAATCCTCCCAAATGCATTGAGTAGTTCCAGGAAATATTCATACCTCCCCCATAGAAGTTTTTTTCATTTCAACCCCCATCTGCTCAAAATTTCCATTCCAGAGGGGTTTGTGAAGACCCCCCTCCCCTCCGCAATTTCTGTTTTTTCTTTACACATTTCAGAACTCCTTGGAAGTTCCAAGACATTTTATATGTGGAAAAAAATTGATGGCTCACACAGTTACAATCAATTCTTTTTATTACTTTTTTTTATCATGGCCACATATGGGACAAAATTTTGCTATGATTTTTGCTATTTGATTTCTTACAGCAATATTAAATATAAAGATGACTAAACACAAATGTATGTTAATGATAAGACATGTTTCAGCTCAACACGTAAATAAATAATTTGTTATTTTTTTTTTATTCTATTTTCAATTGTTAAAACAATTTACATAAGTATTATTTTGTTCATTACAAACTTTTTGCCACCCTCTGTTACAAAGGCTGGTCTTATGCACCCCTACCTTGCAAATTTTAACCTCTGACCTCCCCTCCCCCTCAGAATTTCCAACAACCTTCCATGTAGGGGGGGGGGAAATGGACATTTTATGGAACTTTAACACATTGTAACTACATCATTTCCACATGAACTGCACTAACTAACAAAGGACATTTAAACCACTTCTGTTTACAAAGAACTGAATTAACAAAGCCCAGAAAGTATGTTGTCTATGAAAGATTATTTGGTCATTATAAACCTACCAGTACACAAATGGGAACCTGGATGCATAAACGTGTTTAATTCAAATTTAACAATTAAATAGCATACCTTCACTGAAGGATCACACTGATTTGCAGCAGCTTGACCACTACTTGATGGTTGGCCACTTAGGCCATAGGAACCTGGACATCTAGAAAGGTAATCTTCCATTGTATCATTTGCAAATTTTTTCCAGTTGGCTGGCTGGTCTCTTCCATGGCTGTCTGTGATACTGTTATTATCTCTTCTCAGAGGATCATCAAAGCCAGGATTGGTCCTCCCTGCTGTCTCACTATAGCAACTGCCAGATACAGATAGATGCTTTGTTTCTTCTGCAGACATGTTCTAAGGATAGAAAAGTATGAATAAAGTGTCACTGCAGGAGTGGAAACTCATATAATTTAATAAAACACATCACCATGCTATATACATTTAGAAAATGGTACAAAGAAAATGTGCATGCTGGAAAATGGTTAAAAATTGCATTTCTTTTACTCCATAGAAACAAAGAACTAGCACAAGCTTTTGTTGTAGATGGCATGAGTTGTTCTCTTTCACTGTCTTGACATTTTTTTATTTGGGAGCATGTAAAGATCTTTAAGGTTTAAATAACAAGGACGACAGCTTTGTAAAGGCTCTGTAATTCCTGGCTCAACAGGTCAA
>OMLO01000467.1_pt1 | contig 26151 bp, 7 predicted proteins | sample 1674811 | NCBI WGS metagenome assembly OMLO01 (sample SAMN06265003, study PRJEB25207) | coral metagenome | isolation source: Coral host | place: Mexico:La Bocana,Puerto Morelos, Mexico | collected 2008-11-13
TCAGGGTAGAAATTGGATCAGAAATAAAACTAAACTATTTATTTGTGTTATCAAAATAAGAAACCTAGGTCGGAAAGACATGTTTTCCCGCGGGTGAGGATGGCAACGAGATTATGTTTAAAATATAAACATGTAAATTCAAATAGCATAGTCAGAGTGCTTCAAAACACAGGATATTGTTTTCAATTGTTTTCCGTTAAATTAATAGTCTTGCTCCATTAAAGTCGCCGCAACAATGAGTCCGTACTGACACAGCAGCTACCGGGAAAGTTCTCTTTTTGATTAGATTGGGAGCAAAACTTGTGAGTTCTTAATGATTACATTGGCGGGATGTATGAGTATATTCTAAGTACTTTTGAGTAGTAACAATAATGTTTAACGAAACCAACAGTAGTTATTTATAATTAATTTGACTGTGTAGGAATTAGTAATAACAGCAGTTATTTTTTTTATTTTTAACCATGTTTTACTTTTTGTAGTAATAAAAAAATGAAATTCTTCGTTTCTTCGTTCATTTCTGGGTTTTTTCAGTTGCGTTATGGAGTTAGCTAATTAGTTTTACGAGTTGTCCAAAAAGAAACCATTTTCAATAGCTTTTTCGGTGTTTTATAGAAACTTGACTTTCTCAAACGATCTATTTTGGATAATATCGACAGTTCACTATTAGGTGTAAGACAGGTAGTTCTCGACGTCTTTTGTTAAGTATGAATAACACTGGTATTTAACGCCCAAGATGGCGAAAGAAGTGATAACTGACATATTAGGCTGGTAAGACTAACCTAGCGTGTTTACTTTAACTAGCAAAGTTATCACTTCACATTCATAGAAAAATGACTCATATGACAGAATGAGGGTTCTGTCTTTTTTTAATTCATCTCAAAACTTCTTAAATGTTATTGTTATGGTATTACGTATTCTCAAACAAAAAGAAATACATCATCGTTGAAATGGAATAGAAAATGTTGAAACGTGCAAATGGTTGCCCATCCTTTCGACAGGATGAGACAAAGACAATTAAAAACGTCAACAGACAGCGCCTTTGATTCAGTAAACATTTTTAATGAAGGTAACCTTTCCTGGATTTTTATCAGCAACGGATAAAACAAGGAAGCTAAAAAATGCGTTTGATATTTTTCAAGGACAATTGCATATTTTTTTTTGACAATTGCATATTTTTTTAACCGTAAATGAAAAGTGTCAAATAACACGAGTATGAGCAAATAATATTATTTTACTTTACACTAAATAGCAATGAAAAAGTAAAATTTTAAAATTTCTCAGTCGTTAATACAGCTAATTATGTTTCTCAAGCTGACCAAATATCCTGACTTTTGACGCTCTGTAGTCAGGCGGCCATTATTCCAATTTGAGCCGATCAACTTTAAATTTCTTCTTGTGAAAAAACGGGGGGGAATAAAGCAAAACATGAATGAAGCCCAGATTTTTGGACTAATAATATTCGAAGAATTGTAGGAAGATTCGTTACTTGGTAATATAGTTACATGTAATTCAGAGTTCCTCTTGCCGACTAATCTTAACTCAGAAAGTAACAGGAAGGGCAAGATTGAATCTGAGTTTCCCAGTTGAGAACATATCAAGCATTCAAATTCAAATGTCATTTTTCATTTTATTTAAAAGGCAGCAAATAGAGGCATGCACATACAATACATGAAGTGTGTCCGAAATTTAGAAAATCCCAGTTATTATATCCTTGTTTTGAGCTTTCTTCTTTGCCTAGTCAGCTCTTCGGTGTACAGTACACGTAGCCGGCTATAAAACGCATACAAAGTGGTAATCTCAGTTTGAGTTTTTCGTTCAGACACGAAGGGAAGAAAGCAAGCTAAACACGCAATTCAGTCTGTTTTTCTCCGCGGTTCTAGTGTTTTACACAACCGTCACGCCAGCGAGATAAAACTGGATTGGGTCATTTCATCAAAAAATTCTAGTCAGGTATAGAAGCTTTCCCATGACTAAATGAATTAGCATGGAACAACATACGAAGACGAAACTGCGGCACAGTAAATAAACGCAAAGGGATATCTAGCTGATTAAATTTAAGATGTGTAGCTGGTAATTGTACCAATTTGACCTTTTGTGCAAGCAAGAAAACATTTTTCTGGCATCTGAATAGTAAAATTTTGAATTATTTATCTGGTTTAAGGCCGTTAGGTTAACTATAGAAGTCATTTAGCTGAAGGTAAGAAAGCAATTAATAAGGGAGTGTTTGTACTAGAAACTTTGACTTCTAGTTTACTTGGGAAGGTAAACATAATTTAATGGTTCAAATAAGCTGTCTTTGCACAATTAGCTTTTCATTTTTCCGTAAAAACTGAACAAATAATGCAAATGCTGCAAGAAATCCAGCTTTTCACTGATCTCTGAAACAAAGGGGAAAAATATCTTGATTTGTACGTGAAGCGTGTGAACCATTCGTCATGATCGATTCAGGTTAAGAGTCCAGTTCAACTGCTTTCTATGGATTGTGGTCTGAAAGGACGTTGTCGACGCCATTTTCATAGCTCACAGACTGATATTTCAGCCAGCCTATGCGTTTAAACCCTCAGGGTGATTTCCCTTTTCCCTGAGGGATTTCTGGAAAAGAATGACTTAACTGTGTTCCAAATATATTTCTCGTTTACCCAGCTTTGGTGGAGAGATTACATTTTTGGTCAACAGACTTGCCGCTAATTTTAATTTTATCGCAAGCTTGGTGGGTATATTTATTCCTTCAGTGATGAAAAGCCGCTGTAGTTTGAAATTTGCAATTTTGGAAAAAAAACATTGATTCAGATAACGACGTCGCAAAAATTGCGAACGAAAATACAAATCTCCTTCCTCCGCCGAAACGTAATTAGAATTTTGATCTCCCGGCATTGGCACAGGACTGCAGGTCTAAAATAATTAAGAACAATGATCACCAAGAAAATTCTATTATCTTGTATTGTAAACCCAAAAAGGAGAATTTGAAATCTGACATCAGAGAATTATAGATAACTTGTATTTGTTTCAGAAAGTTTTTTTTTAAAAAAAAAACCCTTGAACGTCGCTTTTAAGGTTGATTTCGAAGCTTTTTACACCTAGGGACACATTAACCTAACGACCTATTTAGCGTGGTTAAGTGTAGTTTTTTTAATGAGGTGTGTCAAAATGTGTTAGCTAAGTTAAACTAACAAGACAAAAGGGAGGAAAAGGGGCAGAGTTCTCAATAAAAATTCAAATTCACTGCCAGGAGATCTTTAGTCGTAAACTCAGCAAGCTACACTTTGCATTCGACGCTGAGAAGGTGACCAGTCATAGTGCTTTTTGAACTAAAGGGATACTGTTCGACTGTTTGTAAGTACAAATTTTCAGGATTCTTAGCAACTTAAGAAAGTCTAAACACAAAGGAGAGATGCATTTTAGCAGCAGGTGAAACTTAAGCAAGCATATGAACCGGTTATTAGCGCGTGTCAGTTGAATTGCCAAGGGCAGGTTGCTCCTCGATGCGTCTTGTTGATTAACGAGACGTCGGTAACACCGCGGACCCTAATTTCGTACATAATACTGTGTTTTTTGTTCATCTGTAAATCCTATTTGTAACTGACCAAGTGCTAAATGAACAAACTCTTCAACACTGTTTTTTTTTCTCGTTAACCAATATTTATTTTGCTATCGAACATTTATCCTTGACCTTGTTGTTAAGCTTTATAGCTTGCAGGTATCTGCGCCTCACTATATTTAACAGAGTTTTATATCAGGAAGGTATATTGAGCTGAAAATAAACTTTGTAAAGTTTTAACTAAATTAAATTCAAACCGCATTCAATATAACAGAAAGAAATTACTAATTTCTGATCCGTTTTAAAATATTGGTTGAATTTCTCACTCTGTTGAAATTCTAGTAATAACTTTTGCAAACAGTAGCGATGTCAATGGAAATGAGCAGACCCATCACATAAAATACGGTAGACATAATGCATTGAAGGGGAAATGCTATTTGCTTTTGGGTAATAGTGTGAACTATGGATACATCGCCCATAAACATCTTTGGTCCTCGTCTAAAACATCACAACAAAGAAAAATAAAAGATCTCTTTCATTCCCAGAGCTCCTGAATCCAGTCATCTGTTTACTTTACAGCAGTGTTGTTCGCGTTATTTATTTTTCCCTGCTGTTTTCAACAGTTTATGTTTACTCGGATTATCATTCAGATTTTATTGACTTAACTAGCTTGGTTCCTGTTTATCGTCTTCTTCTCATCAAAGACGATATAGAAAACGCGCTGACAAAAACATCCATTGTTTTGGAAGGACAAATAGTGAGAAGGACTGCTTTGAAATTAACTTGCGTGTGGTTAAGTGCTATCGCTTGAGGTTACGATAGCGTAACGATGGAGTTTTGTCACACCATGTTTTGTCTGTTATTTTCAAAAAGTATTTAATGAACAATAAAGTTAAAACGCTGCACTGGGAAGTACCATTATGGTTCACACGTCCAAGAGAATCGATTTTGGCTTTCATTCAGTTTTCACCTGCTTTTCTGGCGAATTCAAGTTTTGCTTTACAAGTTACAACCAGTTTAAACACCCGCCAGTGACATGAAAAGCTAAATGAAGAATTGTTCTCTGAAATGAGCTCCCAGTATTGTCATTAAACGGACAGATGGAGGCTTTGAAAGTCGTGACAGGTTGCTGGTGAAGTTTTAAATATTCAATAGTGATTAAAATCGCCTATCTTTTGTTTTCTTTCTCCGCCCAATTCATTGGCGTGAAAATGACGGGGGGAAAGAAATTAAAGCTGTGTGTCAGTTTTCATGGGTTGGCTGTAAAGACATAATTGGTAGACATCAGCTTTGCTCGGAAATTGTCAAGATACAACTCAAAATTCGTCGAGAAGCCACACTTTGGAAAGGCTTCGACCGTGACTGGAACAGCTAATAGGCTTAATCTTTGTTGACTTTCTGGTGACAAAAGAGCAAACAGCGCTCCTCTAGAGCTGGTATGGCGCTGGCAGCACTTGGTTTATGAGCGGGCCGTCTTCAAACGATTTACTTTAGCGTTGCGCGGTTTTATGAAACGAAGCACAGAAGCAGGTTTCATTCAAATTTTTGAAGGTTAGTGATTATGTATTTCGCTCTGTGATTGGCAAAAAAAATAGGTCAACCAACAAATAAATATGTTTTTGCTTGCCTCATATATTAAGAAATAAATCACAAATATATACCTTATATGATAATAATAATAATAATTTCAGCAAACTCTTGTCTCCAGGTTTAAATACCCTGTAAATAATAATCAACAGGATTTTTCTCCTAACAAAACAACTTCAAATGCAAATGAATTTATCGTTGCTACGTTTTAAAGTTAAATATAAAATTAAGAGTTTCAGAGTTCGTCAGTAGCCAATTGAGCTACAAAGAAATTTCAGCGCAAAATGTTTGATAACCTGACTTCCTTCATGTTTCAAAATCTTTAGTTAGTATTTAAACTATGTTAATGTGTATATATTCAGTGTAAATATTTGTGTTTACTTGTTCGTATGAGACACGTGAACTATTTTCGCTGACCTTCAACGCTATGTTGAATTTTATTCACAAACACTGATGAAGGAGATTGACGATCGTTTTTCAATCAAGTTTACATATACTTTATTTCAAACTCCAAGTTAGAAAAGTTCCTTCATGCGTTGTTGGTAATTTGTTACTGATAAAATGGTGATCTTCGTATTAAAAGGCTTGATCGCTTATGTTGAAGTGAGACGAATTGATCTCGGCTTATTATCGAGAAAACTATCATCCTGGGTTGCTGCAGAATAAGTGCCATAATTCACGGCAATCGTCTAAGCAAACCAGAGCTGAGTTAGCTTTTCGACTCATTTTTAACAAAATGGCGTTGAAATTACACACCGCACACTAGATAATTTCAACAAAACTGTCCTTTCGGTTGCTGTTCACCTGTTCGGTGCCTGATTAGTCAACAGCCCAAACGAATTCGCTGGCCCTCTTGATTGCTTAATTACTTGTGATCAAGAAGTTTCCTTCCCTACGTTTTCGCAAAGTTAACCTGAGTGATAAATATTTCCTACTATTGTCAGTCGGCAATTTTGTCCACGATTGTGGAGGTGCAAGCATGCGAGAAATTCAATATTTATGATTAAAACTTTCAGAAAAATTCGATTTTTGTAATATTTTTGATGTTTAAAATTATAATACCTGACAAAAGTTTCCAAACAAGGGGGACGCTTACCGCAGTTACTGTAGATTTTGACCATAATGTTTCATTTTATTTCACGCAAACCTTCGGTATTTCGTGCTATTCCTACACACTTGAGTCTCTTTACAATTTACTATCAGGTGGATGGGTGCTGACACTAACAAATATAATCAACCATTTTTGCTACCTAGTTGAAATTTGGGAATTTAATCACAAATTAAAGCGAAGGGTCTGATTTGAAAACCTTATCTGTTTCAATTAGAAATCCCACAAAAACGATTTAAAAACATACCAGCTTAACATACAAATTAGGTCTTCTACCTCGCGTTAGTTTTGAAGCCGTTAAAACGTAATGTCGAGAGCCCTCAGGCAAAGGCATTTTAACGAGTAAAAGCTTCAGTGCCGAAGGCAATTGTCTTTCTCAATCGGTTTTCATTACACTCTAACTTCAACAAAGGACCTGATTGTTTCACAATTTGGACGTGTTGCAGCGTGTGCCGCACTGAAATAGATCAATATCGTGGATCTTGCTTTGAATGTTCTGTTGTGTTAAGAACTAATTAAATGCAATGTTCTCCACAGCGAGAGGAGATAACTGAATACGTAAGGTATCTTAAGCTTAAGTTAACATTCAATCATAGTACGGTAAAAATACTTGCAACAATTAACCAACTGAAACGAAGAGTTTCTTCATTCTGTGCTGCTATCATATTCTTACTGCGCATGTTACTACTCCTTATAATTAGTCAACACCTTATCCAAATTATCTTTGAACTGTTACAATGAATTAATTGACCACGGAAATATTTGAATGTGGCTTTTATAAGTGCGCCATTCAACTGAGAACAGAACTTAGCATGGAGGAAATAGGTTTTAAAATACAATGATAATACTCATCCTGACAATTCTTTTTGGTTGTTTGTATAAACCTGACTGTGTGAGGTAGGAACATTTACATGATTTCCCCAGCTATACAGTATTTTCTTCAGCTAATAATGTGTCCTTCAGAAGTACTTGGCAAGGTGGGCAATATTGTGCGATTGGGAGAGTTACAGAATTACCGATAACTTTGACTGAGATGCCAAGCTCCGGATTTATCATGAATTGATTATTTGCTAGCCCGAAGAATAATGGGAAAATTAACACAGTGCTTGAGAATGAAGTTATTACTACACAATTTTAAGTGTAATTAGGAAAGGATTTAGCGAGATGCTGATTAAACAAATAATCACGGTCGTCTCGGTATGAAAAGGAGTTCACTTAACTGTGAAAGTTATAATTATCAATCGTTTTGTTCTAGAAGGGTAGAGGAATATTTTTCGTTTATCTTAATGTCGAAGAACGTGCTTTCGTGCTGTTTCTTCTGCTTTTGTTTGTCATCGTATTTGTCAAAGAATAACGTTCCTGATACACTCCTCTTCCTGCATCTTAAGATTGACGAACGTTTGGGATCCGTTGTGTTGTATACTGTTATCAACTGAATTTATCTTGGAATTGTTAACATATCAATTGTACGATAAGAATTCAATATGGCCTTGAGCATGGGCCGTTGAAGTTTTCTTCATCGTGGTTCAGGTATTCAAATGGTTTTGGCACCTGTTAAATATCCCTTGATTTGCAAAATAAAGAAATTATGTTTATGCACGAGGCAGTCCTGGCTAAAAGACATCGGTGCCTGCCGGTCGGGCGAGCAGATCGGAAAAGACACTAAGAATCAACCACAAGAAGCTTTGTATTAGTATGTAGCATCATCAGACTTCCTCTTCGTGTTCCGTAAACTAAACATCCCTTTATTCTTCTTAACTCGCTTCAAGTCAAGATTTAACTCGTTCATGTATTTAGTATTCTCAACCTGCATGAACCATTGAACTGTTTCGATACATTTCTTTATCTTTGCTGCCGATCTATGGCCTAACAATTCCTTTGGTACTCTCTGAAAGGAGTGAAATTTGCTTATTCGCCTAGTCTCAAAACGTCGTATAAATGTACCCACCTGATAGCTTTAGGAAAGGCTCGCATTTAGCCCTAAAGACCATGCGATTTCACACGTGCATAGATTTAAAATATCAGACAAAGGTGGTTTTAGAAGGAAAAGCAACACTCCAACAGTCGCAGATAACTTGAGCCGTACTTCTATTTTTGCCTCTTTGCCAAGTTCTTCTTTGTGACTGAAATTTTCTCACGACTTATATGACAAGAACGACTCAGGTCAAGTATGTCAAGTGTTAAGGCATTCTTCTCTGGAGGCGTTGTTTCTACGAACTACACAGGACAAATGCAGCATTGCGTGCTGAAGTACAAGCTGTTCTACTAAACGAAATTCTCATGTTACTCAGTCAGGAATGGTCGTTACCACAGGCGATCGCCAAAGTATTAGTTGTGCGTCTTTTCAAGTGAAAGGCTGAGTAAACAAGCTTTTGTTTGCAACGAACAAGGCGGAATTACAATGACTTGGCTAAGGCTCTAATAATGAAACGCGGTAAAACATGTAAAACGGTGTGGGAAACAAAGATGCTGAAATTCGACTATTACCCCCAGAAAGTCATTTACAGTGTTACAAAAGAACCTATAAAATTGTTCATATGAATTTTGTTAAAAAAATGTTATGTTTGATCATTGCGCTGAATCCATGAATTCTTAGCAAACCATTTCTTTTCAAGCAATTCATTTCGTGCAAACCTTTGCCTCGCAAATGGAGTATTTTTTAAAGGCAATGTTACTCTCTCAAGCTGTCTTCAGCAGGTGTTAAAGAAGATTATGCTGAACGCACGTTTTTGTCTCGCCACGCGGCGAATAAAGATAACACGGCAACACCTTTACACGAGAAACAAAATTCTTCCTAGGCTTACAGGCAAATAGTTGAAATTTACAATCTACCTGATTAGGTTGGTCACGAGCCTAATAATAACAAAATAGATAGCTTTCACGACGCCCTACATATAATCACTTACTGCCTAGCAAAATTAGAAACTGACCAAAATTTATACTTGAGGGAAAAATGCAGGAGTAACGAAAAAAATACAAGCCTTTCAGTGTTACACATTTAATTAAAGAAAACTCGTTTCATAATGGTGAACTTGGAGACCGGAGAAAATCTGTTTCCAAGGGCAACGTTCAGGAACTGTTACAGTGCTGATAAAATCTCTGATAATGAAAGTTTTGGAGGTTTATTTCGACATTTCTCTCACGCGTTTGTGGGCTGTCACTCACGAGCGTCATAAAGGGTTCTGATTTAAGTAAACAAACAGACACGTTGCATCTTAAAATAATTTTACGACGAATTTTCACAAGCCAAATGCTGCTTATTTTTTTTCCTTTTCGCAAGTACACATTTGTCATTTACGACTCTTTTAATCGCTTATTCACCTGGGGCTAAAGGTTCATTAAAAGCCATTTTGCTTTCACCTCATCGTGGTAACCACACATAAAAGAGTTTATGAAAAGAATAATGAAATAGTATCAGCGACGCAGTGTATCCCAAACTACCACTATGCTTAATAAATCTGTTTGTTTAACAAAACCACCGTCACACAATTCTAACTCGTTATATTACGCATTTGGGAAGGAAAAAGAAAAGGAGAAAACATAGACAAAGGAATATTTTGCGATTTAAATGAAGATTCGTGAATATTTTCACTTTGTGCTTCACTTTTTAATGGTGTCGAGTTAAATTTAGGATTTATCTTTAGCGAATTACAGGTACGAGGTACAGTTACTGACAGAAAAATAAAAGTTCTATTTAGCTAATCTGGAGAAAATATTCGACGTCGGTTTTCTTTGTTAGTATACTTGAATATGTTTGAGCCGCAAATATGCCAGTGTTTCATTGAAAACAAAAATAATTTTTGCCGACAAAGGGAAAATCATTACGTGACAAATAAATGACAAAGCAACCGAGCTAAACATTGACAGGAAAACGACCAAACTGCTAAATCTGAGAGACGAAACAATGCGTAAAAAAACGAGACAAATCAAACATTTACCGAGCGTCAAGAAAAGCGAAATGTTTAGCATGAAAATACGATTTTGATTAACCAATCGTTTGTGAGCATAGGAAGTTTGCTTAAGGCGCTTGTGAATTTTAATTGGAGGAGAACATAGGAAGTCAGTATAATACACAAAGACGTTGCTATAAAAAGAGAATCATTTACGTCTCCCAATTTAGTTGTAATTTAGCAACTTACAAGGAGTATAAGGCTTCTCCATCAAAACGCAGAGAAACCTGAAAAAGTAACGTCCTTCACTGCAAAAATTACATAGTTCGACTGAACTGAACGTTGTGTAGAGGTAAGCTACTTCTGTGGAAATTTCTTCAAATATTTTCCGCGACTCAAATTATTGGGGGGCAGATACCCTGGTTTAAAAAAGGCCGCAGGAAGAACCCGGGACCCAATACAACCATCGTAAATGTTCTCGCCAAGGATTGTTTCTTCAAGAGCTAGTATGTTAGCAAACGATAGAGTAAACATGGGCTGTGTTGGTTGTTGAACGTTTTTAAGCTTACTGCCGTTTAAGTTTGAACAGTTAAGAAACCAAAACACCACTTAGAGTAACTCTTGGTAGGCGCTTGAGTTGGGTTTTTTGTGGTGACAGAAACCTGAGATTTTTTTTGCTTTAGCTAGTGAGTAAAACAGCGATGGAGAACAATAATTGACGATGGTTATGTTCTTTCGAGTTACTTGATAAACTAAGGTTTCAAAGGTAAACAAGTCTATCGTCTTTCTCACGGCGAATACGTTTTCGTTTGGTAGATATATTTGTGATGTTTAAGCAAGCAATTTTACATAACCTGTTGTGTTGTAACTTTTCACTCGGTCCAATATTTGGACTGTTTTGTTGAGTCGTGTTTGTAAATTTGATATGATTGTGTGCCGAAGAAAACTAACTGAACAACAGTTAAAATCAAGCACGGTAAGCCCTCCGAAAGTTAGTTCAGTTAATGTGGCCTGATTCCATTTACTGCCAATAAGCTTTTAACTCGAAGCTTGTGGTGAACCCGTCGAAGGTTTTAGCTGCAACGTTCCTGCTCGTGGAAGTCGGTAAGGGGATTAAAGCTAAAAGAGGCAGTTAAGTGTTTGATAATTAAGCGCCCCAGGGCAAACAGCTATCTTTACCTTTTGTCATCGAAGCTGAAGATCAAAAGCCGATAGAGTTCTAGTAATTTGTGACTAAATATACATCGTTCATAAGTTACGCTTCAGCCGTGAGTCTGTTACCGATTTGCGCGCCGAAGTGATATGACTCGGAACTGCCATGGAAGCTTGCTCGGCCATTATGTTCTCAAGGTACACTTTTTTATCTAATCTCGTGAATTGAATAAGCTCGCTGACATTTTTCCAAATCCCTCAAATATTTAGAAAACAGTGTATATCTTGCGAATCTATATCTGTCAGCACGCATGTAGAGTTAAATTAGCTACCATAGAATTCATGCGTTTTTGCTTTTCTTGGGTTATACAGAAAGCCGTCCACAAAGCCTGTCAGTTGTCTAGAAATACAATGTTAACATTATCCAAAATAAACTACAAAACAATTCAGTGAATAGTTTCTTATCAAGGTCCAGCGGTGTCTCAGAAAGATTTTTGTTAGACATCTTCCACCACAATTATTCACTTAGTCAGTAGCCAAAAGTTTTAGTTCAGTATATTCAGTAACAACAGATATTCAGTTCCCTGTATGACTTCCTACACCATTACTCGAAGTTTTTGGAATTTGTAGGGCGAGGTAAGATAATTCTGGGTTGTTAACCGATTATTAAATTATACGTCGGATAGTTCTCGAGGAGGCAAAAAATCCTACTGAAATTTCGACGAAAGGTTAATAATGAAACTCTCTCTGTGTCTACAATTGTGGATTGTTTACCTTTGAGAAGTCACACAAGACATATTAAAATTTAAGCTCATTTTCCAAACAGAAAGAGCACTTTCCAAAGTTGACAGTTTTCTTCCTTATTACAAAAACGAAATGTCTCATTTATTTCGGGGCAAACTAAACGAAAATAGCCAAATTTTTTGGAAAAACGAAGTTGAATTTTCGAAAGTCAACGGTATATAACTCTGTTGGGGACAAGCGCATTACCATTGAAGGACGTAAAAATTAATGAACACTTTGCAGAAACTCGGGCAATTGGAAACGAAATGATTGCAATTAGGGTCGCGCATCAATTGCTAGTCGGCTGTCGAGTACTTCCTTTACTTATTGAATGAAGACTAAAAGTTTAGCGAGATTAGCGAAAAACCAACATAAGCAAGGTTATAACACACGACTTCTCGCTGACAGGTGTACCAAGTAAATTAAATTTAACCGCAAAATTCGATTCCTTCCTAATGTAGGGCCAAACTAGTCAAGAATAGAATGATGGCAAAAAAATCCTCTAATCACCGATAAACGTTTTTCTAACCTAGGACACCTTTTATTGAGTGAAATTGCAAGAGTTGTAACCATCACTTAAAATTTCTAAAGAAAGCCGACAGTTAAGAAAAGCGCGCTTAATTGGGGTGTTTTTTTACATTGAAATGGCTTGGCTAAAATAACGGCTCAATATAATAGAAGAAATTGCGGCGACTTATAGCGTGGTAAATTAGAAGAAGAATCGTGATACTTGAAAAGCTTTGATAGACTTGAATTATTTTAAGTTTAGCGCGTCCTTTCGATTCCTTGGTATTAAAGGAATTGTCGCGCTAAAGTCTTCTATAATCCTTTTGCGGCACAGTCAATAATTCACTCGTTCACGCAACGCTGTTGCTTTCGCAGTTTTTACATTGGGTGATGCCCGATCCAAAAATCTGCTTTAGACTAAACAATGGCACTTTTTCACAACCCAGATAGGGTAATAAAAACTAAATTGCGGCAAACACTATACAATACAAGCCATTTCGACACAGAGATAATGTTGCCGGCACTAAGCAAACACCACAAATTGAGCATAATTGAAACTACTCCACTGCTTTGCGAAATGTTCTAAAGTCTCTTTACCAGAATAAAGTTCCTTAATGCTCGCATATTGATAGAGATCCAGGGGGGCAAACATTTAGAAAAAGAATCCTTAAACACTAAGAGTCGGAAACAACCAAATAATGTATGTTTGCAAGGGCGAGCAGTGTTAAGTTGGTCGGTCAATAATTCATCTCGTTCGATTGCTCATTTCATGAAGATAAATCTGGCTCGTAGCAGAACTCGATCGAACACCTCTAGTCTTAAGTAAGTTTTAATTGCGTTTGAGCTTTTTGAGGCCCTCTTTTGCCTCAAGAAATAAGGGTGATATCAGCGTTTGGCACATTCATTCAACATTGGCGGCTAGCAATACATGTAGGTCATTTGAAATTCTTACCATTATAATCACACCACATCTACAGCTGTCTTTTGAGGCACCTGGAAATGGCTTTTGTGAAATGATTGACGCGAGCCAAATTTGTTAATTAATTGCCTCAGTTTCCGGAAATGAGAAATTGGATTCTAAAAATTCTGCATTTTTCTTTCCGTCCCACGCGCCCATTTGGCCACAAAAAGTCGCAGATTTTATCGCAAGCTCCAAGACGCGTGCTAGCATTCCAGAGAAATAAACAAGAGGATCCTTGGCAAATTTACTGCATGTGAATCGTTTGGAGTCGTGGCAAAATGATCGTGAATTATCAATTCAAACAATTCAACCGAACGATTGGTCGAATTTGACAGCAGTTAGCAAAACTTATTAGATGAAACTCGGTTTTTTGTGTTTCATTCACAGCGCGTTTCTCCCGGACCGATCATAGTAAGTCGAGTAAACTCAGCACAAAATACATAACGAGAGCTTAAATTAATACCAAACTATGAAACAAGATCGAGGTCGATCCTGGCAATAGTCCCAAACGTGTAGCAGGTGATTTAAGAGAAATTCCTTTTAAGCGAAAGACAAATGTTCACAAGGCTATTGGTCGCCTTGTACCAAAAGCCGGTCCCTAAGAAGTTGAAAAAGTCATTGCAACGAGAAGTTTCCAGCGGTAATTGCTTTTGTTTGTGGAATTTATGTTCGCAGTTGTTATGCTAATTGTGAAGCCAATGGCACTGACAAGACCTAGGTTACAGCTAGGCTCCAAAAGAATGTTAAACGACCCCGGTTTTAGAGCGGTCAGTTTTTGACGTGAATGATTTGATCACTCAAACGCCAAATTGCATGGCTTTTAAGGTGTTGTGTGATGACGGAGACCTTTTACCGCTTCAATCTATCCCTTCTTCCTGTCCTTTCAAAGATATCAGCACCTTTGAATCTTTTTCCGTTAATGTTTAGTTTATCCTGTACGAACGGTGATCTTTGTGTAGTGTTGACATTAAGGATACGAGATAGGACCGAACCATAAAGTGTCCTATCGAAATAATTGTATTTGCTCATAAATTATGAAACGGCAATTTGTTTGTGGGCCTTCGTGATGGACAAGCGATAATGGACCCCACAACTTTTAATAAAATGTCTCCCCACGGGTGGTCGCAAAGGCCCCTATGTCAATAAACGTAGCAAGGCTCCAAAGGGCTTTCCCATGGAACAATAGCAAGGGAGGAGCTAAGCGACATGTCACGTTAAGCCTGTTTACGTACTGTCACTAAAAATAAAACTTCTTTATTGCTAGGAGGAAAGAGTAATCTACGCTGGTCTCCGCGGCAGAAGGACGTGACGGGACGGTACGAAAGCTAGGTTCAGTTGGTTACGAAACAGCTATAAGAGTCTACCTGCTTTATAGAATAGAGAAAAGGTAGCATCATGATGGAAGCTATGAATCCTGGTAATCCTGCAGCCGGTATGGGAGTTGGAAACCCGCAAACACAAGGCCATCCTATGGACGACGGCAAAAGCAAGCAGGCGAAAGAGAAAGTTTACCGCCGTAGTTACACGCACGCTAAGCCGCCTTACTCTTATATTTCGCTCATCACCATGGCCATTCAACAGTCGCCGAACAAGATGCTGACACTCAGCGAAATTTATCAGTTTATCATGGACCTGTTTCCGTTTTACAGACAAAACCAACAGCGGTGGCAGAACTCCATACGACACAGCCTCTCGTTCAACGATTGCTTCGTCAAAGTGCCTCGTTCACCGGACAGACCTGGTAAAGGAAGCTACTGGACGCTGCACCCAGACTGTGGCAATATGTTCGAGAACGGCTGCTACCTCCGCAGACAGAAACGCTTCAAGGCGGATAAAAAGCCTAGTCTGAGTGATCTTCCTAAACCCGGATTGCTGAGCCCGGTCGTATCTTCGATGCACCATCAAAAAGTTCAGGGACCCAAGAGTTTAGGAGCGCCAAGCTTTCTTGCGCCGTCTCCTTACAGTGCTATGAGTGCCATGGGAGCAATGGGTGCGATGGGTATGGGAGCTATGGGCTCAATGTCTATGAACAAATCATTTAATCATCCTTTCGCCATCAAGAATATCATCGCGTCCGACCATGAAGCCGACCTCAGAGGCTTTGATCCCATGCATTTCAGCCCTTATCATCCAGCGGGAATGTCTTCATCTATGACATCTCTAGGACTGCCAAAACCCTACGACACAAACCCCATTACAACAGAGCCTAGTCCTTACTACCAAGGTTGTGTGTTTACACCATCCAGTTGCGCGGGAATTGCTGGATTTTCAAACCTTTCATAAACTACACATATTTATCCTCACTCAGGACTTCGCACGTTTTAATTATGTTATGTGGGCCTCAGGACAGAGCTGCCCTGTAAATTGAGTTATCTGTTAAGATACATTTTGCCAGTGTATACGAATTATTACTTAAATTCCAAGGTGATTTCGTTGATTACATGTCAAATAGACGTTTTCTCTGGACTAAAGAGAACGATAACATTAGCGTAAAAATCGGAGAATTTTATCAAAGTTAAAGAAAATTATATAAAGTGTAATATAGCTTGTACTATTCCATTCAGTCGCCGTGCTCAGCGTGATTATTGAGTATTTTGACGAGAGTAAATGTATAAATCAAAATATTTTGAAACTGAATTAATAAGAAGCCATGATCGTTTTAAGTTATGTTTGGTGCAATTGAGAATTAAGAGCATAAGTTGTGTAGTCAATACGTTATAGTTTAATGTTATTTTGCTGCTGGGCAAAGAATAGCAAAAATTTTTTTCTAAACTACCGAGTTATTCGGTAAAGACTGCTCTTGTGGTTAGCGGTTCGCATGTCAACTGTGTATTTAACACTACATTTACCATTATTTATACAAGCAGGGAGAGGTTTTGTAAATTTACAGTCTTGCCCAAATAGCAGTTTGTTAGTTCAACGAAATAAATTTTTAACGAAGAGTTTTCTTGACGTATTCATTGTTTTCACTGTCGCCATTGCAGTAACTTGAGGTTGTTGAGAAGCGAGTCAAATTAATTATTTATCGGCTGGCAGCGAAGCCAACAGCCTTCCAAATGCCAGCTTTTTTAATTAAAAGTAATCAACAGTTCGACATTTCTCGTAACAGTTTTGACAAATACTTGGCAAACCTAGCTATAACATTTAAGAACGCGATTATCAAGCCTGACTGAATGAACTGATGCGCGCGAGGATTGCAATACAATTCCCGCGCCCGCCGTGAAATAATCCCAGTGCGGGCCCTGTTCAGGGCAACTGAAACGTGTGGCGGTAACATTACGAAGTGTGAAAAACACTTTACCCTCAGTAATCGAATTTGAGAGACTTTTTCCTGGATAAAACATGTAGTAAAAATATGTGTGTAATACATGTGTTAAAATAGCTCACCGATGACTAGCGGTGCTTTTGAAATTCCTCTTTGCATCATCTTTATCCCTTTCTCTAACATTCGGCTCAACTTTGTTTTTTCTTTCTTTTGACATCATTGATATCTAATAACAGCTTGCCTTTTGCTTACAGAAAAAAGCCTATAGCGTCTTGCTCTTCAACGACGTGATGATAGATTAGGGTCTATAGCGTGTACCTGCGTCAAGTCAGCCCTAGCTTTCAAAACATTCTAAACATAGATCTTCTTGAATGATTCTAACAGTCAACACGCCAATCTTTTGCAAACTTTGGAACTTGTGTTTGGAGAAGTCCTCTTTCAGGAGATCAAATTTCTTGAAAGGGTTCTTAACTGCCTAAAGTCGACTGAGTTGTTAGTTTAAACACCAACCTGTATACACAGAACTGAGGCATGCTTATTAGCTCAAAAAATACATTCAGTGATTGATGACTGTAGGGCAGTTCGTGTCGGCCGCTCAAACTAAGTTTTCGTCTTGTGATTTCGTTGGGAAGTTTGAGATAAATGATAGATGGAAACTTGTAAGGGACTCCAGGGAGTTATAGAGGAGTGAGGCTGAGTTAAAGGTAAAGTAAATACATTTTGCTGTTATTCGCGTAGGTCTTCGCTATTCTACTTGCTGAAGTGGATTTCCGTGGGAAAAAGCGGTCCTCTCTTTTGAGTTTAGTAAGCGGTCGGCGATCGTTTTACTCACAGTTTCGCTAGCTCGCAACATGTTAATCACCTACTTCTATTGTTTCTGACTTTCGGACACTCTTCACCTGGGTAAACGCTCGGTTGATTTCACTGAACGCGTTTTAGTGCGCTTTGCACAGCTCTAGCGCGGCTCTATTTCGTCACGTAAGCGGATTAAAAGCTGCTGAAGGGAAATTTGGCAATGAGAATCGACGTAATGATATCAAGACAAGCTTTTTCCGAATTCAAATTGTTCCTGAATTTTGTGAGTGGTGAAGTGATGATGAGGTGGCAGTCTATTCGCCGCAGATGAATGTCAATTCCGCCAACATTCTAACCTGCTCGTAAAACGCTATCCGCCGGCCATCTACTTTAATGATGCGTTTTACATCGAAGCCGAGATTACTAGGTTAAGTCGTCTGGAGAGCCCCGCATGAACACATCTGTTCAGGTACGTTTAGTACTCGTTGTAATGGCCGGTCCGGATTGCTCCATGTGCGGTACATAGTTAAGCCTAATATTTTGCTCGAACCCTCGAAATATGTTTCGAGTCAGAGTCGCTTCTTTCCTGAGGGGTTTTCAAGGATCGATTCAAAAAGGACCAAAGAAAAGGGAATCATAGCATCATTACAAGTGTAATATGTTTATCACCTAAGGTCGGCAAAATGAACGTTTAGAGAAGCCGGAAGGTGCTATTCAGCAATTGTTCTCCTCCGCCTCCATCTCAAAGAGAAAAGAAAAAGAGCTTTATGAATCTCGATCGGGGTTTACAAAAACCGTCTTCAAAAATTTGCCTCGGGCGTTTGGGTAGAAAGAGTGATGCGTTGAAGAAAAGTTTAAATGAGTTTAGCTAAGTAACTAATTTAAACTCGCTTTATCCAACAGTCGAATATCAAAGGCCCCGAAATCTTTTAATCAAACTATCATTCGCCCCGGCCTGTGAGCTGGCGGCATTTCGTTCTTAGTTTTAAAGGAATTCAATCGAATTTTAAAATGTCGGGAAGAAGCGATGGTTGTATGTTGATTTGGAAACAATGGGCTTTTGTTCTGCTCGTATTAGGGTACATGAGATATAATTATGGAGCACGTTATATTCAAAGCTGGGTCAAGTTATTTCGTGTTTTCATATCGGATGAAGATGCCAGTTTTTAGCGGCATATTCAATCGTCTTTGCTGACTTGTAATTGTTATTAACGTTCAAGTAAAACTGTACTGAATAGTCATGTTTATTTGTTACCTTTTCCTATCTGCACACTACGGAGAAAGCAAGTTTCTACTTTTCAATCCACGAGCAAAGAGCTTTATGAAGAGCGACAGAGAAATGATATAATGAATCGCGTATTTATTGCCAACAGAATCTCTCGATCTAAGTAACAACGAGATAACTTAATGCGAAGATGAAAACACTATTCAAGACGATACATTTTCAAAAATAGGAGAATCCGTCATGTTTCACGCCTTCATGGTTTCGTGACCTGATCGATTTAACTCGCTTTAAATTCTCTTAGTTCACAAGTGGCTTACAATGGTTTTCATTTGGCCTTGAAACATGAAAAATAAGCCCAATGAGACGAAACACGGAAAATATCTTTGTTGGTTAAGTGGCTTTTTATAGTTCATCTTGAATTTCATGAGTTTTGTCTTGCCAAAAGGTTTAAGCGATAAGGCCGCAATTTATTCAGGCAGCTTTCGTATTTATTGCAGGGCATAATTCAATATGTGACTTCACTCTAGAGAAAATGAAAGTGTCGTTTAAAGCATCTGTGAAAGCTGCTTCGCGATAAAATACAGCGCGTGATTGTCATGGAGAATGCGGCGGGCAGGTAGTTCGGCTGTCGTCCGTCGCAGTCGACCTAAATTTCCTTTTGATCTTATCTAAGTTCGATGCTGCATTAATTCATTTACGATGGGAATTGTGTGCAAACTTAGGAATTGACGTTAGAAGATGATTGCTTTCATCAAGGGCAGACTTAGACAGATTAATTTCGAAGATGGCACCAAGATGTTTTGAGGTCAGCTTGAAGATGGCCTCGCCAAAATGGCGTGCAAATTCATCCGGTGAGGCTGCAATTTAAGCTTTCGTAATATTCATTGAAATATTGGTTTAATAAACGAAACTTGAAACTAAACCGATATTTTCTCAAAGAGTTTAGAGACACGCGCCTGACTTGAGTAGAGGGCGAGTGAATGATTATCAATCGTTTTAGTGAACAAACATCACGACCACCCATATCGGTTAAAACAAGCCCATGCAACTTGTCTTTGCTTCCAAACGTATTTTCTTTGAGGTCAAAGGCATGTTTAGGTTCCAAACCTGAAATAATAGGTGTGTCTGAAAAGTGAAAACCTTCCCGGTAGCATCTGTTGTTTGGACTCGTGTTTTTTCGACTCGACGAGATTAGCGTTCAGGAAGGAAGTTTCGAAAATGAGCTGAGGAAATGGCGACATTAGCGGCCACAGGGAGGGGAATGTAAAAGAGGTGCGGTGCCGGGTTAAACACTCGGACCGCTGTCAGCAAGGTCCTTGAGATATCAGAAAGTATTTCTGATAACAATACCCTAGATTTTCCCATCGCCAACGTAAACATGAACGTATTTAGCCTTCACACAAAATAACATGGATTTAACTGTGGTGTATACTAAACGGAGTCGTAGGCAGAGCATATACGCGGCTCTGAATTGACCCTGACTCTGAGATTTAAACTCTTCTATTCGGCGGTTAAAGTTAATATTTTTTGTGTTCGGTTAAACTAGGGATGTTATCATCACGTTCCACAGTGCTAGTAAACAGTTGCGACACATACGAAGTATAAAAGTTTACAGTATAAACCAGTGATTCAACTTGATGAGTTAAATATTTGCATGTTATATAGTTAACTGCTGGCAAAGGGAAAATATTGTTAAGTACACAACTCAGTTAACTGACTAAACTATAAATGTTCACTACAAGCAGGGTCTCTGTCAAGAACGAGCCCGGTGTTGTTTTATTCAAAGCTAAGGGTTAGCAAGACATTTCCGCTCTTTGTGACTTTATCAAACAAGGATAAATTGAAGAAGGTCGCAAAATTTGAGAGCCAGCTTTTTAGTAACTAGGTCTTTACCGCTACAATGATGGATTTCTTAAGTCTTCCTTTTTTGCGGTTTAGCGTCTGAACGGCGGAGAATTCTCGTTGGTGATCGAAAGTTAACTTGAGAAGCTGTGAAAGCGATATGCTTAATGGATACTGGTAGTGCACGTGGGAGCAAGAAGCACAAAAGAACCTAAGAGGTATGGCAAATGGTGTTTTGATATTTATCAAGTTCTGTGCACAGTCTATGGAAAGCTAATCGAGCTTAATCTCAAACCTTTGGCTGTTTATAAACTGCTTCCCTGTCTGCGAAGCTTTTTGTTATCATGGTAATATCTTCTTAAGAGGAAGCGAACCTGAAGAAATCTCTCTCGTTTATAATAATCGTGTTAAATGTTACTTGTTGTTAAACTGCACTTATCTTTGCTTGCGTGAGATTCTAAGGTTCATGTTGGGTCTTAACAGAAAGACCACGTTAAACCTGATAAATTGAAACGAAATCCTTTTAAGTTACGTGAGACTGAGTTGGCTTTGTGTTGCAGTAAAATTATCCTGAATTTGGTATTGCTCGTAACAAGATTTGTCATATTACATCAACTAATTACTTTTGAGAATCGGTATTTTTAGTCTGATTTTACATTTCCACGGGCTAAAAACTCGGTGGTCTCTTAAAACTTTGTTTGGGGAATAAGGTAATAGTAAATTCAATGTTGGACCTGTCTAATTAAGCTGGAAATGCTTAGATTTGACGGTACAACTGGTAACCCGAAGGAGCAGTAAAACAAACTAGCAGTATGCAACAGCCGAGTTTTTACAGACAGAGTTGTTCCATAGTCGTCTATAAACGGCCACATTTGCCCAGTCTAGAAGAATATCCTTTAGGCCAAGAGTAATTTATTTTCTGATTTTTTAAAAATGTCATCTGTGCTTTGAAGAAGGGCAGTAATTATTTATCTGGCAGAACTTCTAGCAAACAAATAAACATGGCCGAACATGTCTGTTTGATCATTGGGTAAGGTTGAAGACATGGTTACAATTGCTTAAGATGACAGCGTTAAAGATGAGACCAAACAAGCTTTAGTCAAGAAAAAAGTCAAAAAAAAACGTTGCGGGAAAATTTGTGAAAAAAAATCGGCTGCGTTCTTTGAGTGGAGCAGATTAGATAGAGGAAATTATGTGACCACATGGGCATTATCTTTGGGCGTAGGTTTTGAAACTCCGAGAAAGGCGGGATTCTATCTGAACAGCTCTTAATACCTTTTCTAGCTGAAATTTTAAGAACTGTAACTCAGTATTGCACATACAAATTCATACGGCTGCGATGGTGTTGACCTTAGCGATGAAACTTTTTTGTTTTAATTCTCAAAACATTATGAGCTAAGAAGATCTGTCTCGCAAGCATTAAACTGTTTTTCCAGCTGTCGCCGTAAAATCGCAATTTTCTTTTCATTCGAAATGTTTTTTCTGCGATGTTAGATTTCAGGAAAAGTTTCGTTCAACAGCAGAAAATTGTGAGTGGTATCTTTAAGAAGATTACACAGTGAGTTTGGTAATAATATTTTCAAGAGAACAATTTTTTTCCTTTCTAAAGAAAGAGCTCTTCCACGCGAATGACATGTTTACACAGTGTCTTTCAAGAGATGAGTTTCTAACCCATATTATTCTGCGCTCATTTTAAATTTTGCCTTGAACTAAAGACCTTTTTTCCTTATGCATATACCGTATATACCCTATATTGTGGTAGTTTGTTATTTGGCAATTTTAAAAATAAGAAATCCACAGTATTTCATAGGTTTGGATGTTTGAAAAACAAGCCAAGTCTTTGGCGGGTGTTTGTAGAGGCTTAAAGCGGATAAAAACTTGCTTGGCAACCGCGATATTACAGCAGTGAAAGATGGCCTTCAAATGGGCCGCCTAATATTCTGCTGCTAAAAAGGAAATTTAGTCTCCCCCTGAACATTTCAAAATGAAAATGGTATTTTCATCCTAACAAGTATTTCAGAACTTTTGAATTTCATGTTGTTATTGTTGTTTCCCTGAGTATTTTCAATGCGTTTAATTTGGGCTAATCCATTTTGTTACCTTTCAGGTTTAAAGAGCTTTCGGGACCTAAAGGAGACAGCATTTAACAAGTGTTTCGATATGTGGTCTGTGCTTAGTAAGGGTATTAACATCGAACAAACGCAAGGAATATATAACTGAGTTAAAAAATAAGAAAAGCAAAAGATAATGCACTAGATAAAATCGTAAGTTAACGAGAGATGTCGTGCAATCCCGAAGTATCTGTGCACGTCCGTCAGCTGAAAATAATTGTATTAAGTCATTTCGTAGTGTGCTAAATATTCGCCTCAAGGCAAATCTCTCCTGCTTATTTGATCGAGACTGAGAGTTTTCTAATCCGTAAATCCTGGTGTCAACTTCATGAGATTAAAATAGCAAAGTTTAATTCAGGGTTTAGACTTCACAGCGATGAAAAATAATCCTGACCTATTTAAAAGTGATTCCATTTATACAAAGCGGAATTTTACTCATTGCATTTGCACTGAACTGTTTGGGAGAAATTTGTGACAGAGCATATCTACTTGTTGTATGTTTGTAGGAGTCTTTCGTATCGTGTTTCCTTCAATTCAAACCATATCAAGTCGCCTTGTTTACAGTTGTCCTAGCTGTTGAACTTCCTGCGTAGTTTAACTTCCAAATTTCGCAGTAAAACCATGAAGGTTTTTTTTATCCGAAAGAAATACCAGAAGTGAAGCAAATCGTTGAGTTTCTAATGAACGTAACCAGAAGGCTCTAACTTTCGTTTCTAGCGTGATGTGCTTCAGTTCTTGTGCGCGACGCAGCGCAGAGAGAAAACCTTTGTGACCTACCCAGATGGAAAAACTAAATAAATCGTTTGTGTGAGAGTATAAAGTACTTTAAACTCAGTTGTTTTCTGTCGAGTTAACCTCTCGAATACAAACAGTGAAACGTGAAACAGTTGACTCAAATTTCCCTTCGATAAATAGTTAGGAAAATATTTTCTCGCTTAACAAGCTAGGTTAGTTTATGTTGACTTTGTTTTTGTGCTCTCGGTAGATCATTCAGGTGAGCTTGCATGAACTTGACTTGGTTGTAATTTTCTTTTAAAAAAGGATACATGAACTCCAAAGCAATGAGAGGAACATTTCGTTCCTTTGAGAAACAACTTTGCCACAAGGTTTGTTTTACTAGGATAATTTGTGTAGATGATTTTAGTTCTTTTTCTGAATTGTTGTCAGAATATTTGGAGAAAATATCCAAGAGAAAAAAAAAGAAAAACACAGAAATGGACCCAAAGAAATACGCAGCTGTCTGATAGAAATTTTAATTGAACATGACTTCTTTGACATCTCTTTGACGGGGCGGCATTCAACGGGAAGGCGTCACAGAACTAACTGAGATTTTTCAAAAAGTCCTGATGGTTTCTGTACAAGTTATATTTCTATAGTTTTTCCCTATTTTCTACAAGATAACCGAAAAGACAAACAGCAATCATCAGTGATGGCATCTTAAGCAATGCAATGCGCTGCTAAACACGACCTGCAAGTAGGCGTATTTAGCTTGTCGCAATTTTGTCTTCGTTTTCCATTTATTTTCTAGACATCTCTGGTAGTAACGGTCAGCAGGCTAAACTGTCACTAATACACACTTTGCTTTCATGCCAAGCAGGTTAAAATAATGACAACATTTAGAGAAGGCTTTCGTCACTCCACAATACAAAGATTTGTTCATTCTATTTGTTCTCAGAGCAGTTATGTTCGCACGGAAAAGTGAAGGCAGAAGGTAAAGCCACCAAGTAAATATGATATCCAATTTAACGAATTTGTTTTCTATAAGAAATACAGTCTTCCACCAATTGCGCGGATTTAAACAATGTCAGGAGCTTTTGGGATCTACAACACTGCCATGGTAAAATTCATTCTCCCATTTAAGAACTGAAAAAATTTATACCCGAGTTTGTTTCGTGTTTGTATTTGAGTAACAATATATGTTGTATGGATATGTAGACGTGTGAATGTGAAATAAGTTAATAAACGCTGATGTATATGGCGAATTAGCTAAACCAACTGACTGAGCAAGCAAAAAATGTTTTAGTTTCTACAGTTTATTTGGGATGTGAATATTAGCTTGCTCTTGCAAGTTTCGTCTGCGGTTTTTTCTATAAATGTTACGAAATACCCATTTTAACGTTCCTATAGTCCTCAAGCAGTACCTTAACCCGGGCTATGAGAGTCCGCAATAAAAGGCGAAAGTGTAACATCAAGCAGAGAGAAGAGTGTTGAATGGTCTAAAATAAGCTAAAATGTTTGGCTTTTCCTTTGACAGTCTCAAAATTAAAAAGAGACATTGCAAAGAAGAGAGGAAAACATAAAGTTCACTTAATGCTTTAAACTAAGAGTTAAAAATATATCAAATAAAGAGGAAACACGCAGGGTTATTTTTATGTTAAGATTCAGTTTTTAACAAAAAAATCTTTTCAGAAAGTTCATAATTTTCGGAAGGCCAAGCCGCTTTTTATCATCTCATAGTTTGTTTTTATTAACCTTCAAGATCAATATATTTGTGTGCACACAATATTTCCCCAGAAATGGAATTTTTAATTTGTGTATTTGGTGTCGAGTGATGAAAAATTCGTTCTTTTCTAATTGCATTTTCAATTATAAAACTTATTTGCTGAGGTGCTCTTTGGGAGATGTTCATTTCTGTTTTTCATTTAACCAACACCTGTCTTGAATTTAATGGATTTCATTTGCCAAGTGTATTACTTTAATGCCAGCACTAGATAAGATTTTCCCTGATATTGCCAGTGACGATGTATACTTAGAATGTCTTGGATAATCAGTTTAAAAAGCGAAATAGATAATCTTTTTAAGTTCGTTTCTGCTTTAGCCAAAAACAACAGATAACAATATTTCCGGGCAAGAATCTTTGACAAATCGCTAGCTTGAAATCTTATATTTCCAAAATCGTTTTTTTCTGTTCAAAAAATAAAGAAAACCTAGGAAAATCATGTAGGATAAAAATTATGAGAAAATAAAACAAGTTATTGCTACTCAAGCATAGTGAAAATAGGTAATTTTTAGGATTGTGTTTGTTCTCAGAAAGATGTGTTTCGTATTTCCCTTGCTATTAGAATTGCCCTACTGGCAGACAGAATTGCAAAGTCCTCTTCACTTGCGAAAACTAATTTCCGAACACAATTAACATAGTTTAAACATTTTAATCTGCGTCATAAGCCCAATTTATTGAAAATGAGATGTAGCCTTACAACGGATGAACCGAGATATTAAATGACAGCGTAAAATTACATTTTCTGGACTCCGTAATATACAAGAGAAAATCAAATGTCTCACGAAAATATCCTGTTACAAAAGGTGCGTATTTGAGTATTTTTTTTGTTTTTGTTGTTCATTTTTGCCAAAGGGTACAGTGTAAAGTACACAGTTGTATACAAAAAA
>OMLO01000468.1_pt1 | contig 26123 bp, 15 predicted proteins | sample 1674811 | NCBI WGS metagenome assembly OMLO01 (sample SAMN06265003, study PRJEB25207) | coral metagenome | isolation source: Coral host | place: Mexico:La Bocana,Puerto Morelos, Mexico | collected 2008-11-13
ACGTGGACGAAAATAGAGAAAAATCGATTTTTCGACTTCTGCCGCTAAATTTAAATTTTGCTTGATTTTTGGTGACATTTGCTCTTAATGAATAACCTTATGACCTTTGCCATGCCCATTTTTGATATTGCGGAAATGAGTTAAATGATTTCACTAGCTGATTTCAACCTCTATTTGTTGCTAAAATCATCATTTTTTCATCAACAACCAAGGTTTTACAGACAGATTTATCATAGCGATGTTGCGTGACAGCACCAGTTTCTGTAGACTCACAAGAATGTTTACATTAGCCTTCAAATTTTGTGCTACATATTTTCACATTTACTGGTTATTCTAATGTTCAAGTGTAAAAGCTACAACCCCCAACAAAAATAGTTGGGAAGGCTGAAAATGAACGCCTTGATTACAACAAGATTTAAATAGATCTAATCTATAGGTGCACAAAAAGTGTTTATGAGGTCCCCTCTACCCCATATCAATGTTGAAGTATTAGTGAACATTCTGAACTGATAGACAATATGGTGTGATTGAAGTCTCTTGGCATACCTCAACATTGAATAAGGGGGAGGGGTAGAGAGAATAAACCTTCCCAACATTTTTGACGGGGGTTGTAGTTTGTAAAAGTTTATTTTTTTATGTACAAATTCTACACTGGAAGCACAAATACAAGCAAACATCTGTTGTGACTGGAACTAATCAACAAATGCAATCAAAATACAGCCAAATGCAACTGTTCCCATTTAACATCCTAAGGGCAAGGCGATTCAAAGTTATGTTCATGGACATATAGCGTAACGCTTGAAAGAACTACTGAATATAACTCCTTGATCCTCAAAATTCACTGCAACAAGCAAACCCACCAACACATGAGACAAAATGTGAAATTCGCCCCTTGTGGAGGGGAATACTGGACAAAATTGGTTATTGGTATTGGATTGTGGGCTGTGGGGCATAGCATCGTACTGCATGGTGATACTATGTCGTACCAGATATGTTGTTTTATCGTATTGGAAATACCATAATGTTGTATCACATGCTGCTATATCATACTGATAATGCTATCCTTGGTATTCATGTGACATCATCATTTTCCAAAATAAATAACTATCCATCCTAAGCTTCTGAAGTGTTAGTTTTGTCAGATGTGAGGCCCTCTAATAACTTGACGTTTTGCGATGTTTAAGCTTGAAAGGGTTCCTCATTATGTAATAGGGCATGTTTGAATTTCCAAGTTTATACGTTGCGTAAAATTCAAATGACAGCCCGACAAGGCTCACGAGCAGGTCAAAAGATGAGTTATTGCTCAAGTTTTGGCTAACTAAACAGTTCTTGCTCTAGAATAAGTGTTTAGTTCAATTTGTCGGAACTCCATGGTAATAACTTTTTGTTTCAATGGCAAAACTTAATGACAGATGTTTTTGTTACCTTACAGTTGCCCTGTTAGTGTCCCTCTGAAGGGCACCAACATGTTATCTCCATACAAAGCTCTATAAATTTGGGTGAAACACTTTTCCGAATAATGTGCAGGTGAATAACTGCACAGATCTAAATCATGGCAAGGTTGTTTATGTATTAATCATCAGTCATATCCCAGCTTTTTAACTTAATGTATTGAATGGTTACGATTTTTATTTTTGATGGCATGACACTGCAACCCAGCTGTTACCTGGAATGTACCCGTACCTGGTGTGGTATTATATCGTACCATATGCTGTTGTATCATACCCGATAATGCTATATCATAGCTGGTGTAGTGTTATATCGTAGTTGTGATACCATTTCATCGTACCATAAGCTGCTATTTTGTACCTAATAATGCTGCTTTATTGTAACCGGTGTAGTGTTATATCGTAGCAGTGATGTCTGATAGCAGTGATACCATTTCATCATACCATATGCTGCTATATCATACTGGATAATGCTATATCATACCCAGCAATGCTATATCGTAACCAGTTTATAGTTATATATTGTAGCAGTGATGCCGTTTCATCATACCATATGCTGCTATATCATACCGGATAATGCTATATCAGCAATGCTTTATCATATGTCAAACATATTGTATCAGCTGAGAGGTCAAAATATGGGGTTTTTTTTTAGTTTACAATAGAAGTCACTTGCCAGCAATTTATTTTACTAACTGAATAAATGGTATATCTTCACTGACTGATGTCATTTGCAAAATTCAAGGTGAACACAGGTCTTCAGGACATTATACAATACAGTTTGTATAATGCTCATGTAAAAATGTTGATAGAAATGCAAGGAAAGAGTTGATAAAAAGAAACAGAACTATGAAAGGATGGAACCATCTAAAAACAAAATCTTACTAGATAAAAAGCAAATAAGGGAAACGGCAAACATACATGAGCTACTGAGGAAAAGAGTTCAGCAACACAAAACAATGGATACTAGTAAGAAAAATGATTTGTTACTCAAAAGAGCAGAAACAATATATGATGATGCTCACTAAGATAAGAAATAAATTGTTGTTTGACTAGGTCACAGAAGCCGTAATGTTCAAGCTTTTTAATCAAAATTTCGTGGTCAACAGTGTTGAAAGCTTTGCTGAAGTCTAAAAATATTCCACATGAAAAAATATGGTTATCAATAGTTACTTTTTGTATTCTGTCTATTATACAAAGATTTGCATCATCTGGACTATGCGTAACTCTGAAACCAAACTGTGTACTGTAAAATAAATCGCTATTGAATCATTTTGTTATAGTATACATAAGCCTTTCCAGTAATTTATTAAAATAAAATAGAAATGTAGGACGATAGTTTGATAGGGTTGTTTGTGATCCTTTTTTATTTTCTGGAACTACATTTGCTAAATTTGAAATCATTAGGAACTATTCCAGTTGAGAATGAAGCATTTAAGACTAGTTCTAATGGCCTACTATAAACAACACCCTTAACAATTTTAAGTATATCAGTGAGGATACCAAAGGGACTAACTGCCTTAACAGTTCTCAAATTTTTACTAATGAAACTAACCAGAACACAAGAAAACCACCAAACATTTCTTCGGGAAATGAAGCTTATTTCCAGTACAAGAAACAAATGCAATAAAAACTAAACCGGAAATGAAACCTCAGCCCACTTAGGGTGGGAGGGAAGGCAAGAAAATTACTCATGGAATCAACCAACTGAGGTACTCCCTCTCATAACATGCGACATATACAATGCCTCTAACTGAAAGTACCGTAACATTTAATACGAATTATGTAGTAAACACACCTAGCTCAAATTAATTATTTCAAGCTGGGCTAAAAATGTGACAACTTGATATTCCAGCTTCAGTTTTCCTACTTGTAGGGAAAATGAATGAACTATCTTTTACTGGACTTTGCAAGTAATCCATAGGCGTACTATCTATTCGAGAAATTTGATTATCCAGCTCATTTCCAATATTTGAAAAATAACTGTTAAAAGCATTTGCAATAGACATAGCTTCAGAAATTTCCTCATTATTATCCCTAATCTTTACAAGTTTTTCTTATACCTTTTCATATCCTTTTCCCATCAGTGATATTGGTAAGGAGGTTTTGGTTATAATTTACGTTTTTAACAGATGATTTATTTTATTTTGATATAATATAAATCTTGTATGATAATAAGTTGATTTAGATTTGATATACCATTTGTATAGATTATTTTTTATCTGCATAGCCTTCCTTATAGCTGGACTGATTCAGGGTTTTGATCTTTACTTAGTCTGAGATAATTGCTCAATGGGGACATGCCTGTCTACAATACTAGAAATTTCTTTATAAAAAGAAATAAACATGGCACTTGGATCGAGATCAGTGTATAATACCTCCAGCTTATTTATAGATTGTATTTCACCAAATAAAGCTTTGCTGGTCAAAAGTGGAATAATCTCTGTAGTACAGTTTAATATTGCCTAAGAGAGGGGTAAAATCATTTAAAACCAAAAACATTGGAAGATGGTCAGTTAAATCATGATATGTTACCACTTGCAGTTAAAATATTCTAGAGAATGAAAGAAAATATTATCAATGACTATGAGTGCCACTGAGTGATCTGTAATTCTGGTTGGTTGCAATATTTGAGGGTAGAAGAATGAAGAGTCGAAGGCATTTAGAAAGCTATCTGCTTCATTGTGTCATTCTATTTGTAAGAGATCTAAATTAAATCCCCCTATGACGGGGCCAAAATATCTGACTCTTAAAAAAAACCCTTCTTATTTTAATATTAACTTTCAGTGTCATATTTGATAGCAGTATTTTGTTCTGATAACCTTGAATTCTAGGACGAAGAACTGAAGCTGAAGAGCTTTACTTAAGCTTACTTGTGATGCTAAACCTACTTGAGGCTCCTTGTTTACCTGAGGTCTTTGAGATCATGCATGGTGCTTTGCTTGCTTGTCGCAGTCTCTGCCATTGAAGCTCCAACTACTTCCTTTGAAAAACACGGAATAAATTCTGCAAGAAATAAATATGTTTCCTCCACCTCAAGTAAGCAAAGTATCCCAAGTAAGTAAAGCTCTTCAGGGAAGAAAAGAACTTCAAGTGGGAACAGTACAATAATGTCTGTGCAGTAAATGTGCTGATACACCACGTATACACCTAGTAAACCGTAAGCTGCTGACCCGTTTGACATACCTTGAAGCTATTGCTGGGTATGATATAGCATTATCGGGTACGATATATGTAATAGCAACTAGCTCCGTGAGCGGGCAAGATGAACCGAATCTCGCGCTGTGATTGGCTACCCGAGCGGGCAGGATCGATACGGGCTTTGTCTTTGTTTTGGTGTTTTATCCCATATGACCAAGCTTTTTTTGCGTGTTTATGGACCGAGACGAAGTCGAGGTCCATAAACACGCAAAAAAAAGAACTCGGCAATATCCAGCCATCTTGACCTCACGCTTGGTCAATAACCCATATATATGGTACGGTGAAACGGCATCGCTGCTGCGATGTGACACTACACCGATTACGATATAGCATTATCGGGTACGATATAGCATATGGTACGATGTAACGACATCACTACTACGATATAACACCACACCGGGTAAGATATTTTATTGCATATTCTTACTACTTATGTATTTTTAGCTATCACTATTTATTCAGCCATTGTCTTAATTATGTAGGATCAAGTATTACGTAGGATTTTATTAATTTATAATTTTGGATAGTGCAGGTCCACATCAGGACTTAGTGTCTTGCCTATTATAATCTCTAACCTGCTTTATCAAATAAATTATGTATGTATGTATATAGCATTATCGGGTACGATATAGCAGCCTGTGGTGCGACATAATGGTATCACCAATACGATAAAACAACATTGTATCACCGGTTACATAACAGTGCAGTACGATGTTATGTCCCATAGCACACGATCCAATAACAAATTTGTCCAGTATCCTCTTCATGGTAAAGTCTGCATACGAGCCAAGTGGCCCATCGGGCCGAAGCTTATCCCGGTTTCTGTAGCATGAAGCGACTAGGAATATTTCTACTTCCCCCTGGATGGGATGCTAGTCCATCGCAGGGTTACCCCCAGCATTAAATTCGCCGGTACCCATTTATACACCTGGGTGGGGAGAGGCACTGTGAGAGTGAAGTGTCTTGCCATGCACACAACACAATGTCCCCGGCTAGGTCTCGAACCCGGACCGCTCTATCCGGAGTCGAGCGCACTAACCGTGAGGCCACCGCGCCTCCCATTCCTCTCCATAGCCCCCTTAATAATTTTTCCGCGGGGGGAGGGGGGGGGGTGGGCGCAAATGGGTGTCGATGAATACATAGTCCAAAAATCTCGATTTCGACTACATTTTGAACTCGTTCTTTATGAAACGCACGCAATAGCGTTTAAAGGTGTACAGTGGATTAGAAAATATACAATATGTTCATCGCATACAAAATAGGGGCTAAGCAATTTTTCACGTTTCAATAACAAGTAGCCAACCTAAATTTTTCGTTTCTGTAGCAATACAATTTTAAGCAGACAGGTCAAAAGAATTAATAAGATCATCAACTATGGGATATTATTTTCCAATTTTATTGTTAATTTACAATGTCCACAGTGACAGTATGTCAATTAGGGTAAAATACTGTAAGAGACATCCTCTCTCTTTATAGCTTGTAGTTTTGCTATGAGTCGGATAGTCGGATGTCGGATGTCTCGGTCATAGGTCTTCCAGTCTCGCCGATGTAAACTTTGCCTCATTCACAGAGAATTTTGTAAACAAAACAGTCGTATTTAGTCGGGTCGGCAGAGTCTTGGCCGTACTAGGTGTGATATTAGCGCAGTTTGCGACTGGAAAACAGCGTGTACGCCTTGTTGTTGTAGGCAGCGGCGAAAATGCTCGGACAAACCTTCGAGATCCTTCGACGTAAGGTAAAACCGCGGTGGTTTGGACCTCGGTCGTGGGTTCTGTGCTACAAGTAGTCATGTTGACTATTTCAAAAAGGTAGAAAATTTTATTTGTCACATTCTTTGGCCCCAAAGCATATTTGCTGAGCAAAATTAGTTTCCATATTGCTGCCGATAGGCAGCCTTCATATTCTTGAAAGCATTCGATCGAAAGTTTCGATCGATGGATCGATGGTTCAGATAGAGAATAGAGAATTAGCCTATCAGCAATCCACTTTAAAACCGTGTACTGTTTAAACTACAGTAAATTTTAACCGTTTAAGTTCCCATTGTCATATTTACATACAAACACGCTACTAACGGCAGCACTCACTTCTCAATGAGAATCCGTAGTAAAACCGGCCTTATACTTTAGTAAATAGTGCGGTCCGGTATGTCCGAAAAATCGTTCCCGTAGGACTTTCGTGGCGAAATTGATTTTTTTGCTGTTTTGCACTATTTTTGGGTCGAATAATAAGAATCCGATGGGGTTCAAATTTTCAGACCCCGTCTTCCCATGTTTCAGGCTACTTAAGAATTTAAGTTCTGCTAATTTATGCTAATTAGATGCAAAATACGTTTAGTGAATATCTTTGCTCTAATAGCTCAAGATACATCGACCAAACTTAAAAAGGAAGCTTGATGACGTGGGTCCTTAAATTGTGTTTCTTCTATCCGTGGGAACTGAAACAAACTTAAGTCAATTTAAGTTTAGTTTGGCTTGTCTGACCGAAAAAACACACTGCTGTCTCGTTCCAATTAGTGCTTTCCTGGGTTACTCCTTCCTGACACAAACAGAGAAGATTGGAGGAGTAAGGTAAGCGTAGTTTAAGTTTTATCAGAAGAAAAAAAGTTTAAGAGCTTGAATAAGAATAAAATGCAGGGCTCGAAGCATTGGCGTAATTTAACGTCTAACAGGAAACATTAAGGGGTATTTAATTCTAGGATATCCTGAAATATGTCATTTATTAGTGCACGTTCACGCCTAAACAACAAAAACAGCCGCAAAACTCTAAAATCTAGGCGCATTTTCGCAATTTGGAGCCCTGAAAAGAATCTATTTAGCTTAAACAGGCATGGCATACAGACACAAAAATTCTACTTGGGAGGCTCCTTGAAGAACAAGACGCGTAAAAAAAGATCTGCAACCTCTGTCAAGTTCCAGACACATCCGGACATGAGGCTCACCATGTCCATGAAGGACCTTCTGTCATCCTCAAAGCCCAAAAGCATGCTTTATTCCCAATGGATTATTAGCGCGCTTCTCCAGCAACACAGCCATCAAGCAGGTCGTGGTTTACGATAACAAAATCAGATATCTCGACTGTGAAAAAGAACACACACACGAGGAAACGGACACGTTGGTTCCTAACCAGGTGTGGCGTTCAATAGATGAGCATTTGTCGCAGGAGATTTGTGTATCCTCACCGGACACTGACGTACTAGTCCTGCTGCTCGACTTGGTTTCAAGGAGTCGTCATGGAAACCTGAATAACCTAAAGTTCTTGACAGGCAAGGGCGCAAATTATAGAGAGATTGATGTTATGCAGCGAGTCCAAGCGATTGAAATACACAAGTGTCAAGGTCGGATTGGATTGCACCACTTCACCGGAGCCGATTGGAGAGGGACGTTTGTTAGTATCACGACGAACTCATGGGCGAAAGCTTACATGGCACTTGATGATGACCATCCCGCGATCGACTGTTTCAGAGAGCTTGGTGAGGGTCTTAGCCAAAACCAGTTAGCCAGCGGAGAACTGTCGAGTCAAGTTAAAGACCTAGAGAAATTTTTCTGCCAAGTGTACTGCGAAGCAGGACCTATCACCCTTCCTGAACTTTGATGGGAGCTCTTTCGATCCAGGAAATTGGAGGGTTAGATGCTGCCTCCTACGCGTGTTTCCTTACTCCCACACATCAGGCGCGCATACTTCATGGCCATGCGCGACAAATCCTATACCACCAGCTGCCCAGATCTTCCTTCCATCAAAGAGAATGGCTGGATTGAACACCAAGAAACATAGGTTCCTATTATGTGCCTGACTCTCCCTGCACACCAAGCTGTTATGAGCTGTTATTGAGCTTACCAAATGCGGCTGCAAATCAGACTGCAAGAGACGCTGTGGCTTTTTCAAGAACGGAATTAATGCTGCACTCCTCTTTGTAAATGCTTTGGAAAAAACTGTACAAATCCATTCACAGATGACACACGAGTTGATGACGAGGAAGAGGAAGATGATGCTCTTAGTTCATAAGAACTTAGGCACATTTTAAGCACTTTTAACGGAACTGTACACTAGTATTATACAAAGCAGAAAGAAGACGAATAGCGTCCGCCTTGTTACTATTGGGCTAACAAAATGTCATTGATATTCTTGTATGAGAAAACTGAAAGAGTACATGCGTTTAGCAAAAACGGAAAAATAAAGAGAGTTCAGCACCGAACTGAATCATTCGTTGGTTAAAATTTATGAATGATGCACTGTTTTGCTTTGAAAAAATGACAGTTCGAAAATCCAAGAAGGCTGCCACCAAAATAGCAAGTTGTTGATCCTGATGTCATCAATGGCTGCCATGGTAAGCAGTTTAAGTCATACAATGTAAGTCATCAAGGTCAAGCTTAGTTTCAAGTTTGGTTGATGTATCTTGACTAAGAGCAAAGATATTCGCAAAACCTCTTGTTGCATCTAATTAGCACACATTAAATCCTTAAGTAGCCAGATACATGGGAAGACGGGGTCTGAAAATTTGAGCCCCATCGGATTCTTATTATTCGACCTAAAAATAGTGCAAAACAGCGAAAAAATCAATTTCGGCACGAAAGTCCACTGTACCGCACTAAAATGGGGACTAATCAAGACAGATATTTTAAAAATACTTGTCATTCCACAATGAGATGTTGCGTCTCACTTCTTCGTAATCCAATGTTAAACCTCAAGAAAATCTGAATTTTCCAACAAATGCCTCTGGGTTGCCATAGAATATTGGATACTTCGATTGCTTCATATCTTTAATTTCAATCTCGCCAAGTGACTCAGTATTCTGCATCAGTACAAAGCTGACCTGCAAATCATTAAGCTTCAAGGTCTAGTCTTGCATGATCAAGGCATTTAAAGGCGAACAACTCAGTTGCTCCATGCAGGAGTAAAAAACAAGGAGCAACAACTGAAAAATAAATGATTTGCCAAAGCCTGCATATCAGTAGAGTCTTCTTTCTTTGAAACAACTATGTTCTTTGTGGCCGCTTTCTGTCCTACACTGACAAAAACAATCATCAAATCCTGCCTCGACGGCCGTCATCGACAATCCCATACCGAATATAGAAAATCACGACTGCATACATGAAGACCGGAAGTCCTTGAATCCAGGACTAGAAAATTCTCTGTTTGCAGAGCCCTTCGTTTCTCGTGTCAAGGCTGCGCCGGCTAATATAGGGCAAATAGGGCTATGGTGACGAGAATAATATCACTGTCTGTTTAATTTGTTTTTAATTTTCAGTCATTCCAGGATCACCATCTTCACCTGGACCGAGTAAGCCGCGAAGTCTGCCCTGTCTGACGACAAACTTTATCGGAAGGGAAACAGAAGTGCAGGAAATAATAACGAAACTCCGGACAGATCGTCTGCGCATGATCGTGATTATTTCTCCGCCGGGAATGGGTAAGACACAAGTTGCTATTAGTGTGAGCCACTCATTGAAGATTCGAGAACCCGCTTTATCCGTTATATATGTGGAAAGGCTAGATAAGCTCACGGATATCTGCGGCGAAATCCTCGATCGTTTGAGTAATCGCCCCTGGTCCATAAGTGAAGATTTGATATCGCAGGCCAAGCGCAGATTATCGGATCTTCAAGAGGACGCTGTCATTGTCCTTAACAACACAGAAGACGTGCAGGGAAGTGAGTTTGACGATTTTGCCAAATGGCTGGTGAAGTTCGCTCCAAAAGTTCAGTTGCTAATCACCACTTGCGAAGATTTAGGCTTTATTTCAGAAATACATAAAGTTCAACTTAGGCCTTTAGATGTCAACTTGTCTGCTGAACTGCTTCGGAAATTAGAAGTCAACTGCAGTGAAAAGCAAGCGAAAGACCTTGGGGTCTTTCACTTGCTTTTCCACCCTTGGACTGCCACCGTCATGCACCTTATTGCTAACTCGTACAAGGATCTCGCGACTGAAAGCTCGGAAGACGGGTACGCTGAGCAGGCCGAAATGGACTACCGGGAAGCTCTCCAGTTGAGAGGGAAATTGTTGTGTTTTCATCATGACACTGCTCGCTCGCATGTCTTTCTTAGCGATGTGTTAGTCATTCTGGGGAATTTCCAATCGGCTCGGGAGGAACTTAACAAGGCGCTTGAAATCCAGCAAGAATTGCTGGGCCCACAGCACAAGATCACCACTGACACAGTGAAGAAAATTACAGATTGGCTCGTAAAAATGGAATGCAAAGACAAGGCAAAGAAAAGGTAAGGACATTTTAAGACATGAGAGAATATATTAGCATGTTGAAAAGCTAATGTAAACAAACACAAGTAGCAAGAATCATAGTTTCAATAGGTCGTAGTTGTTTTACTGTAGATGTACCTGTATGTGAATTTCTAAAATGGCATGAAAAACTGTAAAAAGATACCTTCAAAATCGGGGATATCTATGCATGCGAGACTACTTCGGAAAGATGAATTCATTTTGTTGCACCTTAATTTTTAATAATTACTGTATTCAAAACTATTTATTGCTGATGTGGACAAATTTTTCAACTTTTCGAAAGTGCAAGTTATCTGATTAACTGATATCAGCATTGCACATAAACTAGAATTGCATGACATAAATTCCAATGCTTACTAAAGTACAGAGAAATCCACCAGGTAACGCTCCATTACAGATTTCCATGAGGTGAAATGGTTTTAAATAAAGGGACAATGTTGGGTGGGTAGATCAGTTATACCCGCAAATGCGGGTCATTATTAATTCTTAAAGTTAATTGGGTTGTCAGCAGACAAGGACTCTCTCGTTGTAGATCAGGTGAGAGGTCCACTTCCCATTGCTTACAGTCAAGTGTGCTTTCGTCATCTAGGCCTTTTAGGTTCTTGCGTTCACATTGCTTGGCACGTGCCTCTCTTATTAAATGTACTGTGTTCTTCTGCATTCACTCTTTCAGTTCCCTTGAAAGCCCGGAAAATTCCGTTGCTTTGCAAGACGAGGTGTTGGGTACACTCGAGGAACACACTCACCAAGCTATGCCAGTTGTCCTCAAGGACTTGGGAAGAGAGGAGGAAGCCGAGATGGGAATTGAACTGGCGGGGGAGAGTACGAAAACTTTGGATTCCCAAGAAGTTCCTTTGGAAAGCCTCGAGACTCCAGAAGTAAAGGAATGGGCAGTGTCTGATCCTGTGCCCATCAGCAGTAGACCAGCAGGTAAATGCCGGAAGTGAATGTATACCGAAAAGTATGACTTAAACACTTGGTACGGGCTGGGCGTTCTCTAGTCTCCTTCGCAACCGTTTTTTGGGATGTCACGTAACGCTTCCCCCAAAGAAATGGCTGCTCACATCCGAACAACATTCCTTTCCCAAAATTATCCAATCACGGCTTCCGTTCCATTTTTGGGAACAGTTTCGCGCCAACTTAGCCGTTGGAGACTTGTCCAATCAAATATCTTTTTTTATTTTCACATTACATGGTGGGAAAGTCACAAATCAACAAGGCGACAATGGCTTTCCTTGAGGTTTACCGAAACGCTGTGGCTAAATGCCCGGCAGCCGGGCACACTCTTAAATAGACTAAATGCCCGGCAGTCAAACAAGTTCACCGAATTTTCACTAAATGCCTCTAAATGATTTTTTAGCCCTTGGCCTGGCTTGAAAGGCGTCAGAGTATGTTGTATGTTACAGTACAGTATGTCTTGCAAATATACAAGTTATTTTTCGTATCGTAGCAGTCGATGTCTATGTTAAGTGCAGATTTTATAATTTAAATTATGGCTACTCTTCCCGAAAATAGAGATTTTTTTCATCAGCAGAGCACGACGATGAACACATAAAGCTTGAGACTATCATTTACAACTTTTTTCGGCGTTTCGTCCGCCCGTACACTAGCTAGATTGTCTGTCACATCCTGATTTCCGCGCGAAAGCTTACGTTATTCGCACTTTGTTATGTGATTGGTCTGTTGAACAGACCGCAAGTAAACCGCAAACACAATAGAGAATGGAATGTTGTTCGGATGTGAGCAACCGTTTCTTTGGGGGGAGCATTGCGTGACATCCCAAAAAACGGTTGCGAAGGAGACTAGGCGTTCTCCGAAAAATAAAATAGCTTTTGACTAGTTGTTTTTTCATAACCGTGAATTAAGGCAGATCTTTCCAAACGGATCATTCTAGACACTAAAACCGTATCGAAAATTTAACTAAATTCGGCAGCAATTTGGCGATTTACATAATACAAAGGAGATGGTCAGCTATTTTGTTTCGGACACGAACACGCAAGGTACATTGGAAATAATATTTTGACCCTAGAGAGGACGCCGATGTGTATATGATCAGGGAAATTCTGAACTCCATAGAGCAAATTTTACTGCAGACATTGCGAATCAACAATGGATTTCCTTTTAACTCCAGAACGAGCCTTTTTAATGTTGTTTAATTTGTTTTTTATTGGGAGCCCGCGTTCCTTGCCCTACACCACGACCATTCGTGGGAAATAGCCTAATACTATTACATGACGACCGAGCGAAACGCGACAACGGTTTGAATTTATGAGGGTATGAAGCGAGTGAACTGACAGAGTAACTGAGTCCGCAGGGTTATTCTCAATAAATTTATTCGCTTTGAGCGGATCGGCCCGAGGAGCTGGCAAACAACAAAGAATACAATACAGCAACGAGGTAAGTAGATACAAGAATTGACTATAAAGCAAGACCGTTTCAACCCATTGTAACACAACCCTCCACACGTTGCAAGGCGAGAGTCACGTTTCGCGTATTCAAACTCGGTCGTTGTGTAATAGTATATGTCGGCCACATAAAGAGAAGAAAAGAGGTGGTTTTTCCGCGCTAAAGCAAGATGTAGCAAGGTATGAAAATGCTTATTATAAGACAAACTTTGGATAGACTTTGAACAGGTTTTGTTGCTTTGTTTGTTCCGGAAATATTTCACTCTAGTTTTTAAGATTGCGTAATGCGAAATAAACACTAACGTAGGCGAATTGCACAACAACCTAGCCTTCCAAACGTACATTGAACGTTTATGTTTATGAGTACTGTTAATATTGCACTGCGCATCCCCTACTGCGCACAAGTACACACGTGGTTAGCGCGCGCGCATTAGAAAATGGCGGCTTTTTCTTTACGGCTGGACCCCGCCATAGAAGTTAATCGTCATTTCTTCGAAAACGAGTGCGGTGACCTATAATTTTTTTTCTGTTGTTTTGAACTGAATAATAAATTTCTCTATGTAAAATAAATTTGGCCCAATTCTCAGTGGAGAACAAGAAGCAATCGTGGCAATCGTATAAGGATTTATAGGGTACAAACAAGGTGTTGTTGCTCCTAAACGAACCTGGGGACCCTTCATTTTTATTTTAAAATTTAAGTTCCTATAATATAAACAATCAATAGGCAAAGTTTGACAAAAATCTCGGTGCAGGTTCTATTTTAGTGGAATGACCTTAAGATAACAGGGGCGGACGCAGGGTTTTCCTTAGGAGAGGTGCACCACTAAGGAATGGCGTAATTGACTGGTGAGGTAAACAAATGTTAAAAGTGAATACAGAGAATCGGGAGGAGGGGGGCATCCCCTGCATCCTCCCTCTAGGTCCGCCCCCGGACAAGAAGAGCGTGAAACTGAATGGGCGAACGAAAATACACGGTAGTTTCTTGCTTAAAACTAACGAAATTAGGTCGATCGATTCTGTTGTAGTATTGTAGATAGTCTAAACGTCTGTCTTTGCCTTAAGGTCTGGATTGGGTTAACTGACAACTGACAATTGACAAATAAAAACAACAACAAATAGCTGATAAGCACCAGAAAGTTTAACTGACAAGTGATAGTCAGATCTACTGACAACTGACAAAAGTTCTTTAGCCATTGTTGTTTGTTTAAATTTTATCAAAAAAATTGTTTTCGGTTGAAGCATTATTACTTCAGTTTGATTTAGACCGAAACCAAATATTAATCGTTAACACTTGACACTCATACTATCTGTTCCATTCTCTCTTTGAGATGCGCCTGCTGAGAATAGCTGAGAATAGTTGCTGAGGTAGTTGTATACATCATTTTGCACCAGATATGTGTTTTGACGAATACAACTGCCACGATTCCCTGCAGGCGCGTCTGATAGAGGGAATTGTTTAGGTCTTCGCTGTTTTTTAATCGTGTGTTATTCAGAAAACTGTTTCACTGAAATTGTTTGTGCCCATCCAGATGGAAAGCAACATGCAGTTAAATAACAGAAACATCTTTTGAGCTATTAAAGATCTTTGATGAATTACTAACAGCCTATTAATTGACAACTGGCAAATAAAAAAAAACTTTACTGATAACTGACGTTTGTACCCCCCGCCCCCGTCTCCAAACGCGCCTTGATTTGTCACGTACACGAACACGTCAGATACATTTCAAATAATATTTTAACCCAGTAAAGGACGCCAAAGTTTGTGATAAGGGAAATTCTGAGCTCCGTGGAGGAGCAAATCTTACAACAGACTGATTGCAAATCAGCCATAAATTTTTCCTTTTAACTCCAGACCATGGTCTTTTAAATTTCCATAGTTCTTTTATTTGCTATTTACACTCTATTATAATTACGTTTTATAAGAATATCGAGGATGAAATTTGCGACATTTTTAAGAATATTTTAAGAATAAACCAGACGGACGGTGAGATGTTAGGACGGAGAATTTAACTTTGTGTTCAACAATTTGACAATGCAATATAATTTTTATGTTTTTAACTAAACATGAAAACTAGCCAAAAAGCAGCAAAATCAGCACTAGCCATTTATTCGATGCTAATGACATTCTGCAAGAAGTTATGTGCGTAATATCAGCCCTTAACGACCTGCAACATTACTTTAACACCACCCAGACACCAAGTACAACCGAAAACAAATGTGTCATACGCCATAATCTCAGAACACTGGCAAGAATATTTCAGCCTGAAATCGGCAGAAAAAAAGGAATGTTCAGGCTGGGCAAGAAACACAATATCAGAAGAAAAGTTGTGTATTTAAGTTTAAGAATTTCCTATTTTACAAGACATTATTTTCTCAAAATCATTGGTACTACAATTTGTTAAAAGCATAAATGGATATTTCTTTATAATCCTAATGGAGACTGATCAGATGTCCAAACACAGTTATGATTATGATCTCCTTTGTTTAGAAAAGCTTCAGGTAATAATGAATTGCTAACAGCTAATATTGATAAATTGCTATTTTGTGAATGACGTTTTTGATGCAGAGCTCAAGACACAGCACAGACTATCGGTAAAACTAAACGTTGTCCAGAAGGGCTTGGAAAGACTCTTATGTTAACCTCTCTGCAACAGTAACTCCCACTTAAGCACGTCAAATTTCCAAAATCACCTCTCGATTGCCTCCTCGACAATGGCCATGTTTCATTGTAAAAAGTCCCAAATCTTGATCTGTAGCACATGTCGCTGATCTCTGTTTCTGGTTGGTTTCAGTTATATTGATATATTTTGATTTTATTACGTATTTGCATCCACTATAAACATTTTTTTTGTTTGTAAAAAAACGTAGAAATGTCGCAGAGCCGAAAACAAACAAGTGTAACACCCATACCTCTCCATAACGGTCGCCTCTTTTTACCCTTTATATATAAAACTTCCACTTTCCTGTCCACAAGGTGGTTGTTGTGGAGAGGTGCGACTGTGTTTCATTCTTGTTGGGAGAGCCCATTTCAGTGCAGTGTGTAGACCCGGGTTTTTGAAATATGACTCAGCTACGAGGCTACAACAGCTAAAGATGAGTTAGAAGTTAAAAGGTTATTTTCTGCAAATATTATGATCCTTAGAAAATCTCTCATACCAATGTAAACAGCTTGCACATTCTTTGACATTCGAACCTCTAAAGGTAGTGAGTTCCGAATATATATCAACGATTCTATTAAAATACCTACATTTAAATTTAGTCCTACTATTCAAGTTATAATTCAATTGCAATATGAGATGTTACTGAAGACGTTTTTTTCGCGACAAAAGTGTGAATTTACTTTATTTACTGGAAGTGTATTATATATTTGTGAGCTATTAAAAAGATGTTTTTCCCCAATATTTAGTTTATAATCTTTGGTGGGGATAGCCTCTTTGCTTGAAATGCAAACTTTCCTGCATGTTCCCTGATTAATTGGCTGTTGTGTATGTTATACTTCAGTACCTAAAGAGATTGTTGCAAGGGGGCCCAAGGCTCTTGAATGCTACAGAAAGGCCCTTTCGGAGGGAAAGACGTCCCTGAAAAGATTGCCAGTTATGTTGATTGGACAAGGAGGAACAGGGAAGACTAGTCTAAAGAAGTCATTGAAAGGAGAACCTTTCAATAAAGAGGAAGCCAGTACGGTTGGAATAGAAGTGGATCCTTCATATTTTAAGGTGTCGACAGAAATTTGGAAAACAGGTGGGAAGAATAAAGGAACTGATTCAGAGTCAGAACCTTCATTTGAATGCCGTGCAACAGCCCAGCTAATTTTTGAAAGCTTGAGGGAAGAAGAAAATTCAAAGGGTGTTTCAGAGCCATTAGTTACCGAGAACGGCAATGTATGCGGTACAGATTCGGAAGAACCAGGTTGGAGTACATTTCAACTCCCAGAGGAACCAAATACAAATAACTCTGAGCCATCATTTTCAGATGACAGACTTTCAGCATATAGAGTTTTAGAGGAAACAACACAAGACACTGAATATCAAACAACAAAAGATGAAGAGGTAGATATTCCTGTTGAACATAAAGAGGAACCCAACAGCCACCTAATTCTACGAGAAGTGCCACAAGACGTAGCATTAATGGTTGAAAGGTTAATTGAAGAAGGAGATGAAAATGAGGAAGATGAACAAATTTTTTCAGTTTTGTGGGATTTTGCTGGACAGTCGGTTTACTACTCAACCCATCCAATCTTTCTGTCAGCCAAAGCCATCTACATTTTGGTTTGTGACCTAAGTCGAAAGCCAGGCGACAAAGCCCCACCTCCTGTGAGAAAAGGCATGTACAAGGATATAAAGGACTCTTCCTGCACTACAAAGAACCTGGACTACCTCGATTTTTGGATGTCATCGGTTTATGCCTTGAGTAGTTCAGAAGACGTCTGTGAAAGGGGTTCTACGTCTGACAGTTTACCGAGAAGACTACCTCCCGTTTTCTTCGTGTGCACCCATGCTGACGAACCCTATATTTCGACTACTAATTCTAGAGATCTAGCCCTTGAAATATATGGTTTTTTGGGAACCAAGAGTTACCGGGAACACCTATATAAAGACGTTTTTGTTGTAGATAACACAAAATCAGGAAGCAAAGATGAGTGCAAGGAGGTAATACGCCTGAGAGACGAAGTATGTGCTGTTGGCAAGGAGCTGCTTCAGATAAAAGAGGAAATTCCATTGAAGTGGCTGAAATATGAAAACGCGCTCCAATGCTTGACGAAAAGAACCGATCGCAAGTGGATAACTCTCAATGAGGCTAAGGAGATTGCATCCAAAAATTGCAAAATTGATGATGAGGTTGAATTTCAGACACTGCTCAATTTTCTGCATGATCAGAGAATCTTGATCCATTTTAATGACACCCCAGAGTTGGAAAGAATGGTCATTTTGGACACTCAGTGGCTCATTGAAGTGTTCAAAAAGGTAATAACCGTTAAACGTTATGAATCAACGGACGTAGAAGTTGAACACCTCTGGCAAAAGCTTCAGAACACTGGGATCTTGAATGAACATCTCCTTAAGCATGTGTGGAGCTCCTTGATTGACAAAGGAGAAACTTGCGAGAGCCTGATTGCAATAATGGAGAAATTTAGCTTGATTTGTTCCTGGCCAGCAACATCCGAATCAACTAACAAGGAGTACCTTGTGCCATCCATGCTTCTTTCACCTCCAACAGATACCGACCTTGAGCTGCTTGCTGATGTACTAAACCCTTCGCTCTGTATGAGGTTCACATCGGGTCAAGTACCTCCTGGTCTGTTTTCTCGACTAATTTTACAGTTTTTTGAGTGGTACAACGCGGAGTGGAAGAGCAAAAAGCCTCCTCAGTTGTTTCAGAATTTTGCTATGTTCTATTTACGTCCTGACGAGGGAACGCGTGTTATTCTCCAGTGTTACTCCTCTTTCATTGAAGTCAGTTTTTGTATTAGAAACAATAACCCTGGAGTGGCGGCAGAATGCCCCAGCAGCAGCAGCGTTGATGTGACCACCAGCCGCAACATCTTCTGCAAACTGAAATTGATGATGGAATGCATGCGCAAAGAATTTGCTTGGCTAAAAAACATGACCTACGAAATGTGCTTTTGCTGTCCAGTGTGTTCTCGTTCAGGCGCAGTCAAGAATTGCCGCACTCATCATGAGCCTAGTTGCAGTCAAGGGGAGTGCCTGCACTTTGTGTCAGAGTCTGAATTGTACAGTTGTCAGTCGTTTCTCGTTTGCAACAGGGATGGGTTGCACCCGGATTGCAGGATTCAAGTGAAGCAGTTTTCCCATTGGTTTGCAATTCCAGGTGAACGAGAAACTGAAGGGTCTCCACAGGTTAGTACAAAGCTATAACAAAAATATATGTCACTAATTGGTTTGGTACGTAATCGAACCCATGACCTCTTGAACACCGGTCGGCGGTCATTTAACTGAGTTCATGTGTGACAGGCGTCCTCCATACTGCTAGGATCAGCACTGTCGTAGTCTTAGCAGTATACAGGACGCCTGTCACGCATGAACTCAGTGAAATGAACTGCTCTGCATGAGTTCTCGTAGCTCAGTGCATAGGACTCCCGCTCGGTGTTCGAGAGGTCATGGGTTCGATTCCTGTCGGTGACTCACATTTTTCTTTGTATCACGCTCGTGAAATGGTGATCAATTCAAGTCAGTAAGCTTTCTTTGCGGAGAGATCTGGGAACGAGATGAGCTCATAGGCTATAAATTACTTACTGGATTCGGCGAAAACTTAAACAATTTTTTAGCTGCCTTATTTTTATTTGGTAGGAGGAGCAAGGCAAAGAGTAGTTAGCGTTAAACGGAACTATGAGTGGTGATGAAAAATGTTTAGAGTTTTGGATTATCACGGATCTTTTATAAACTGTCAACTCTGCGATAGTCACGCCCCAAAAAGCAGAATACACCATTTATTAATGTAATTGTGATTTTCAGATACATTTAAATTTCACTGAATTCAATTTGCATTCACATTTTCCCAATTGGTGCAGTAGTGCTAAACACTATGACGCTTTTATTAAATTTATTTAACATAAAAATGGTAGGAAGCACATGTACAATTCCCTCTCATTCGTTTCTTCTTTTACCCATATACGGGTCTTAATTCCTTGCTTACTGTGTGCAGATTCAGATAATGAATTTTTTGGTTTTTATCTTTGTTCTTACATTAAAGAAATTATCTTCTACCCCCTTTCCGGATGCATCTGCGCAGTGTGATTCGTGGGATGGTTCTAATGAGCGTTTGAAAGTCACTATGCTGTCCAGTGATTGGGATTCACCAGAAGGTGGTCCATCGACCATAATCAGAGAGATTGCCATTCTCTTGGCGAACAACGCCGAAGTAGAAGTCACTCTCCTAGTCCCACAATCGTCTTTCAGCGAAGAGGATAAGACAGAAGCCACAAGTCGGAACATTACTATTTTGGAGGCAGAAAAACTTACTGGCTATGACCCCCACGATTGGCTGATCTCCCCACCTACAAACCACCTTATCGACGTAATAGTGGGTCATGGTAGAAAACTAGGAAAACAAGCGCCGTTAATACGAAAATCACACAAATGTAAGTGGCTGCAAGTAGTGCATACTGCTCCAGAAGAACATAGCAAGTATAAAGCCTATTCTGAGACCATTTCCAAACAAAGGGAAATTGAAATTGACCTCTGCAAACTGGCTAACCTTGTTATGGCAGTTGGACCTAGGTTAGCAAAGATCTACTCGTCTTATCTGCGCTCGTGTGAAAAGGACTTTTTTCAGCTAACTCCAGGCGTTTTCAGTGAGTTAACTGTTGTAAAACAAGGTTCAGAGGAGGGTGGCTGGTTTCAAGTCTTAATTGTTGGTCGTGGCGATCCCGAGGACTTCAGTCTCAAAGGATACGACATTGCTGCTAAGGCAATAGTTGAACTCAAAGATCAGTCATATAATCTGGTGGTGGGAACACCTCGTGGAAAAGAAGAAGAGATGGAACAACAGTTACTGCAGTGTGGCATTTCAAAAAATCAGTTACTTGTCAGACCATTTGTCCAAAGTAAGAATAAACTAAAGGAATTGCTCTGTGAAGTCGACCTCGCCATCATGCCATCAAGGACGGAGGATTTTGGATTGGCCGCTCTTGAAGCGCTATCTGCTGGTCTTCCTATTCTTGTGAGCGGTAACTCCGGATTTGGAGAAGCATTACGAGCCATACCCTTTGGCGACTTATTTGTTGTGGATTCTGAGGATTGCAAGGAGTGGGCAAAGGCAATCAAGAAAATCCGTAAGAGAAATAGAGCACTACGATTGGAAGAGATTTGGAGGATTCGGGATTACTATGAAGATACGTACAGCTGGCAGAAACAGGGAGAAGTTCTTATTGACAAGATGCTGAACTTGGTTCATGGTAGGTTTGTTGTCCGTTCATCTCAAAAATATCATACCAAAATTCGTGGGTTTGGCTGAGATCGAAGCTCTAGAGGTTATATGTATATACTACATCCAGTTGTTTAGAACAAAAAATTATTAACGGCAACTTTCACCCGAGACATAAACACTGTTGATTATTTTTTTTACCTCTAAATTTTCACAGCAGCACGCTTAAAAAGAGAGTTTTCGTGTTTTCAGACATCAAGATATCAATAGTCATATCCGTCGTCCTCATGGTCTTAGCCTGCGTAGCAAGCGTTTCCGTGCGGTCGCGAAGCAAAGAAAGATCGAGGAACGAGATTTTTCGATGTTTTGCCCGCGCGAAAAATAGGGATCCCGTTCCTAGGTCTTTCTTTGCTCCCCCAACCCCACGAAAACGCTTGCTATGCAGGCTACATAGTCTTTGTCGTGAAAGACCTGGCTTTGGGTGGTTTGGTATTCAGAAGACGTTGAACAAAATACGACGGATTGGTGAAAACGGGGAATCTGGGTAAATCTTCCAATTTTCACTTGTCCTGGTACGTCAGGCCATGTATAATTCATAATGCAATCAGAATTCCAGTATCATTTTGAATATTGCACTCTTTACTTGAAGACAGCCAAAGGACATTTTAAATGGAGAATGAAATCAAATATTTATTAATGTACTCATTACGTTATATTGGGAGGAACTTTTGATCGGTTTTTACTGTGTATAGCATGCCCTATCTCAGGCAAGACTTCTAATGAGAAGGGGAAAATCTGGAAGAATAAGAAAGGTAACTCGTAACCACAACGAGTTAAGAGACCTGGAGTTAAATAGAGATGTTTTTGGTTTACATTCTAGTGAAATTGTTATTGGATCAAAATTTTTTTACAGATAAAACAAACATCAAGAACGAACAAAACGTTGCAGAGTAATTAGGCGACTGATATTCTGATATTCTTCGCTTGTCGTCGAGCAACAGATGCGGCCGACCCTCGATGTCATGACCCAAGTTGGAATACTTGTTTCGTTCATTAAGTATTGCTCTCCCCAGCTCCACGCGGATCGAGATCTCATGTGTAGACTGCAGCCGAAAAAGGAACGGACGCAGTCCCCGTTTCCGCACGAAAGGCTCATTTTTTTGTAATACGACACATCGCTTGAGTTAGTATCTATCTAATGACAACGCAAGGTGGCGTTTTGTCCGAGTGAAAGTTAATGTGTGGGATCGTCGTTTAGGTGTTAGCGAACTCTTACTTACTACTAGTACAGACTGCTCCAGCGTGTTGGCCGTCGATGCCTATATTTCATGGTGGTCGTGTGGCCTTGTCCTTGGTGGTCGCCATATTGGATTAGTTTTGATAATTCCGAGTCCTAGGAGTTGAAAATGGCGAGAAGCGTTTTAATCAAGTACATTTGCCTTCGCGCATAATCAGGATTATTTAGTTGAACTATTCAGCACTGAGTTTTGGATGTTGCACCTTCCTCATTTTATCTTTCCACGCAATTTAGATGTATTATTCATTACATCAAGTCATCATCGCACCTAAACATCGCTAAAAACCAATGGCTTCTGAGTAGGAAGAGAAGGTCAAACATTAGTCAAGGTTCTTAGCGTAGAGTAAGTATAAGCCATTGATAATTAACAAAGGTTGACAAAGTGTGTTCTATTCGTGACGCGAATTTAATCTCTATATATGTATATTACATGTACTTCCCACTCCACTTTCATTTAAGCAATAGACCACACTCTCAATGAGTTTATACGGGCAATAACCCAACCGGGATGATGGGAGAACACGAGAAAAACTGTAAATCACAAGTCGTTAGATTTACAAGCTCTTGTCTTCGAGTGTTAACCCAACATTCCAAGTGGGTTATTACCTCTATAAACCTATAGAAAGTGTCGTCTATTGCTTTTATACATAACTATGGGAAATGCTGACCAAAGAGAAAAAAAAATTGTTGTACATTGGTGATCAAATTTCTTATTCTCAAGAAGTTCAACACCAAAACCTCTGAACGGTATTGTAGGCAATGCCGTTTTTCCACTGTTGTTTTTCCTGTGCGTTTCGGCGTTCTTCAACGTTTTCTAGCGACACAAGTAAAGAGACAAGTCAGGACTGTCTTGGTATTTATCATGTTTAGCTAGAAAGCTGCTACTGGTGACTTTGAAGTGCGAATTTACAAGAAAGAGCCTGACCATTGGAATGCTGAGGTGTACAAATTTATAGAAGTGAGGCAGTTGAAATTTGATAGGTGAACTTCACAAAATAAGTCACCTCTATGCTACATCAGTGATCTCTAGATATAACTTGTGCAGTTATTTGCCAACGTACCTTGTTGAACGTCTGATTACAGTACTTCGCCAAATGTCAATCAGTATATCAGTCGACACACAAAGTTAAAAAAAACAAAAAAAAAAACAAAATCTTGTGTAGTGCAAGGCGTTCTTTAGACTCTCATGCACAAAATGGCCACGAGTCAGTTAACGGTTATTCTATCGCGAACTTTCAACGAAATAAAGCGCTATTTAGTACCAGCAACCTTACAGAATGTTTAGAAGTCAACCGTCGACCAACACTAAAAATGGCATTGTTTTATTACCAACCATTAACTTATTCTTTTAATGCCTGTCTAAAAATGAAGCTCATGTACGGCAGATATCTCTTTTTTGAGTTTTTGTCATTATCAAGCTGGTATCAGTTGTATTGGGCTAGTCAGCTTTTAACCACTTGAAGTTCAGGATCTCTTCTTCACCTGTATTTTAAAGTTAGTTAGTTTCACGAAGCTTTTTGGGCTGTTGTTTGCTGTTTGGACTGAACAAGTTTCCAACTCTAGGGAAATAAAAGAAAAATTTATCATGTTTATTATATGACAGCTTCGTCAGCGGGCAAGATGAACCGAATCTCGCGCTGTGATTGGCTACCCGAGCGGGCAAGACGCAGCTATCTTGCCCGCTCGGGATACGGGCTTTGTCCCTGAAGGGAAATTTATCATGTTTTGGTGTTTTATCCCATATAATAAATCTTTTATCGACCAAGCTTGTTCGGTCAAGATTGCCTTCTGTTTGGACTTACCCGTCTATAAGATGGTGTATTGTAGACTAGCCTTAGGCCTCAAGGGTTTATAAAGCGCCTTTCTCTCTGAGTCCAACAATGTCTGCTGTTTGAAGGCATCATGAAGTTACAGATTTAAGCTACGTATATCTTTTTGGAGTCTTTTTTAAGAGCTTAGAGACTACTCGTCTTAGGTTCTCACAGGCGATAGTCGTCACGGTGTACAATTTAGTGGAAACTTTCCTTTGTCCTGTGAGAACTTTTGTCTGAGGTAACTGAAATTCGCGCAAGCGTAGAGTATATCAGAGAATAGTCACATTACACATAGCCAATGATATTCCAGACTCACAACAGACCAGGACAAGTTTCTAACACACTAGAACACCTTCAGCTAGTGTTACTCAATTGTAGAGTCTTAGAAAAATATTCAAATATTCAAATAGCCCTAAAGTTATTTGCAGTATAATACTGAGAATTCTTTAAGAAAAGCTTAGCTGATAGTAGATGCTTAAATATAATGCACCTTATTGTTACTTATTTTAACGGGAACTTAATATCGCGAAATTGGTATCCGGTCGTTTAGCCCCCAAGTCGATTAGCCCCCAAACTAAAGTCGATTAGCCCCCAGTAAGTTGTTTAGCCCCCAAATAGTATCCGACTTTAAACTCGAGAAATTATGTGACTTTCACTGAGAAATCTTTCACCAAAACGATAACCCAACTATCACGAGTTGGCCGCTTTCTTTGATCATTTTCTTCGCGAATACACAAATCCGCATTGTCATATCTCGAAAATATTTCATTCATACTCAAGCCGAAGTGTTTGTTTAGAAGGTAATAATTTACTTTCATTTTATAGTTGTGTTATCTTCTGGGGCGGTGTTGTAGTTCAATGAAGTACTGGACTCATCCTGGACTCACGGCTTCCGATTAGTTTAATGAAACAGCGGTATCAGTAGTATGAGAAACTACTTTGTATAATGACACAATGTCTCAGTCAAGACTTGTGTTGCTATGAAAACCAGCCCTAGATGGTAGCGAAAGTTTACATTTTTTACACAGTAAGTTTTATCTCGCATTTAACTTATTCTTCACAACTCTGTCTTGTTTTGTTGTTTATTGCAATTAAGTAAAAGTGAATAGACACGCGATCTCATTGATTTCGAAAAGTTGTCACCTAACTCAAAGTTGAATGACTTGTTAATTTTAGCAAGAATGAATTAGAATATGAATAGGATAGACGCGTGGGCTGCATTGTTGTTAAGATTAGTGTGTTGACCAATCAACGACGTATAAACAAATAGTTCTGTAATTTGGAATGTGGAGTATAAAGGTGAAGGATCCGTCAATGTCATCAGACCATCCATCATCAACTCGATTACGATTACAATTACAATTACGATTACGATATGTGTAACTGTATAAGTTGCGGAAAAGTCGTGCGTCCGAGGCAGCAAGCCATGCAGTGTGATAACATCGAACCTGTGGTACAGGTATTTCCCAGCAACAGTAGCGTTAGAATGGTGGTACCATGGACTGGATCTGCAGCTACTGCCTTTTGGCTGAGGCTGAAAGTTCAAGAGAAAGTAAGTATTCCGTTTAATAATGAGATTGCTGTTTGTTTGTTTGTTTGTTTGTTTGTTTGTTCATTTGTTTGTTTCTGACATTTCTAAATTCCTTGCAGGCAACCAATTTGACGTCTTCGAAGACCTGTTCTCGACTGAATGTTCCACCGCTAAATTCAGTTTGTGTTTTCGACTGAAAAATGCGTGTTACAGCACGAGTTGAATAGTTTCTCGAGTTTAGAGTCAGATATTATTTGGGGGCTAAACATCTTACTGGGGGCTAATCGACTTGAGTTTGGGGGCTAATCGACT
>OMLO01000469.1_pt1 | contig 26112 bp, 12 predicted proteins | sample 1674811 | NCBI WGS metagenome assembly OMLO01 (sample SAMN06265003, study PRJEB25207) | coral metagenome | isolation source: Coral host | place: Mexico:La Bocana,Puerto Morelos, Mexico | collected 2008-11-13
GTTCGTTCAATCATTCAAAGAATAAAGGCTCATTTTCAATAACATCAATTTTAATATCAACGCGCCATCTTAAGGCGTGCTCTCATTGAAAGTTATCCATAATACATTGCGAAGAGTGTCGTGTCACGACGTCACGACACTCTCAACGACATCCGTGACATATGACAATTGCAAAGTGCACCATAACATTTCTTGCTTAGCCATAAACCTTCCTTGATCAACAATATCAAATACTTGTTCGAAATCGATGAAAGTCATGCCGAGAGACGCGCAACATTGCGAACAACTTGCTTGGTTCTTGTAAAGATGCTCACTCACAACTTCGCTGATTCTTTCTATTATGATGTTGAATAAAACTTTGTCTGGTATCGATAGCGATATCAAATACATTTCCTGGGGTCACCCTCCTTCGTAATCTTTTCAATAACTCATTCTTGCCCATCGCCAACCTCGTTCCTAGGATCTCTCATCCGTCCCGCCCTCTCCTGTCTCGATCCAAGGGGGCGGAAAGATGAGAGACCGTAGAAACGAACTGTTTCGCAGTAACTCTGTATGTCCGCTCTCAATATTTCAGCTACAACAGTTATCAATTCGTGGGCAGTATCCAGCTTCATCAATGCCTTCATTATTTCCGGCTGTGGTTCAGTAACTATTGGCAACACTTTAAAGTTGTGAAAGGCCTACATGACTCCCGGAGAATGCGGAGGCGCGGTATCCTCATGGTTAGTGCGCTCGACTCCGGATCGAGCGGTCCAGGTTCGAGACCTGGCCGGGGATATTACGTTGTGTTCATGGACAAGACACTTGATTCTCACAGTGCCTCTCTTCACCCAGGTGTATAAATGGGTACCGGCGAATTTAATGCTGAGGGTAACCCTGCGATGGACTAGCATCCCATCCAGTGGGGAGTAGAAATATTCCTACTCGTTTCATGCTACGGAAACCGGGATAAACACCGGTCTGATTGGCTACTTGGCTCGTATGCAGACTTTACCTTGACCTTACACGACTCCCGCTGTTCACAAGCGTAGTTACTTTGCCTTTCTAGTTTGTATCTCACGAGTATGTCCCTGAGCGATTTTCCTCTTTTGTACGAGATAAGAGGGCGCTCTTTATATATCTTATCCAGTAAAGTTTGATTCAGTGTGTATAGAATGCTATTTTCTCATTGAGACTTTCTATAAGTTAGGCACCGCTGGGTGGTATTGTGTGAAAAAAGGAAAAATTTTACTTTATTTACCAGAGAGTCTGGAACCTTTCGCCTGAAGGCGCGATCTGAATGCCCTAATGTTCTCTTCAAAAGTTTTCCTTAGTTAGTTCGAAGCAACCTAAGTGCTTCACCTTTGATGAAGCCTTTACTTACCCCTGGTAGGTCGGCAGGAAGTGAAATGTGTGTGCTGAAATGTTGCTGTCGGCTTGTAGTGAGCTTGCATGTCAACAATAACTGATGTATTTCTAAATTAACTCAATCGCTTTTGTAAACGCATGTATCCAAGAAAATGGTTTCTTTGTTTAATATTTTAATTATTGTTGGATGATTTCTGTTAGCCTGGTTAATGAAGCCATATATATCCTCGATGCTTAAGTTCCACAAAGTTCCATCATCGATGTATCTTTTCCAAACCAGTGGCTTTTCTGTGCTCTCATTGAGGCTGTCCAAACCTCTGACATAATTGGTTTGCAAAGGAGACTGCCATTTCCAAAGCGGTTCCCTGTATTTGAAGATAAATTTTTCCATTAGAATCGAAAGAATTCTCCTTTTGTATAAATTAGAGCATATTTCTGTGGAGATGGGTTGGAATAGGAGGTTTAATTGTTGTTATGGTAACGCTCATATGCCTTACACACGATAGTATACGTAATGCCTTCCTCCTGCGCATGAAGGTGAAGCAGACCATGATGGTATATAATATGATACCGCCTGGGTTAGCTTTATAAATCTTTGTGAGGGTGTAGCATTCTGGATTTGTTGTTTGAGATTTGCTGTTTTTTAGTCCGTTGCAACTATATGGTGGCTTTGGTGGAGTTTTCGCTCGGCCTTAGCAGAAGTTTCCTCTATCATAGTTGTTGCGAGGTGTCTGTGGCTTTCTTCATCGTTTGGTTAGCTCTGACCTTCTGCAATTTTTGTTCATAATGACTGTAGTGGAGCCCTTATCTGCCTTTTCAATGTTCACTTCAGGGTTATCTTTTAGCTCTTTGATCGCTTAGACTTCATCGTAAAGCAGGTTGTTCTCAGGCTTGGTAATCTCTGTTTCAGCGAGTTGTAACTTAATCTCTTATAGGTAGCTTTCTAGTGTAACTGATGGTTAAATTAGTGGGTTCCAGTTTGATTTAACATGGAAGGGGTGTGGTTCGTTATTCTTATCGTGATACATGTATTATTAAATCACGCATCAGTTGATGCGTGATGTTTTTTAGGTGCAGGGATAAACTTCAGTCCCTTTGAAAGTAGATTGATCTGATACGGTTGTGAGCTTTATATTTGATAGGTTCTTAATGATTGGAATTGAAGGTATTCAAGGCAAATTCCTGAAACTTGGGCTAATCAAAGACCAATAGTTTCGTGATGCAATAAAAAATCGGAGCATTTTAACGTCTGTCACTCAAAAGATAAAGATAAAAGATGATTTCGAGATGATTTGTCCACCGGGTGTGGCGCAAAATATAAAATAAAGCCTGTAAAAAGCACTGAAAACAAGAGCTAATTGTTAAAACTTAGGATCATTTCCAAGAACGACACAGAAATGTACACAGTACGGTTGTTTGAAAGTCAAATCTTGTTTCGTCATGAGCCCAAAAGAACAGGAAGTGTTGGCGTCAATGCTATAAAACACTCCAAAGGGTGTGACTGGTTTCCATAGCAACCATTCTGAGTTAAACCTTCACAATTCATTTTCTCTTCATGAGTGCAATCGCACACAATTGATCGTTCTTCATCATATTTAAACAAACTTCCTTTTAAGGTATAAAACTTCCCTTTTAAGGTATAAGACGGCCTTAAAGGGCTAAAAGGGTTTACTAATTTTAACCAAAATTCAATTGTCTATAAATTAGAACAAGACCTTTAAACATGTATTTCAGTTACGGTTTTTTGCTTGGATCAAAAAATAAACAAAAACAATCGACAGGTTTAAAGTCACTCTCACGTCGCTCGTGTTAAAAATGTGCCCCCAGTGGTTAGGAACGAAAATGCATGTACCGACTGTCACCAGGAAGTGTCCTGAACAGTCGTTAAATGCACCGTTTTTAAATGTTTCCTGCGAATCTGCCACAATTTCATTTAAATTTTGATTGGTTTTGTAAAACTTCCACCTTCCGCATTAAACAGTATTTGACCCGGCTCGTATAGAGCGTGCCCGCCACGCGAGTCGCGACTCGGAAGTAACTGGCTATTTAGAGAATGCCAGTAAATATCAGTCATAAAGATTGAGTTGTAGGAACTTTGTGAAAAGTTTGTTTTGGGAGTAATTTTTCGAGCGACAGGAAGAGAGTGACAGGGAGCGATGGGAAAAGTTCTTCGAGCAGAGGAAGCAAATGTAGAGCTCGGAAATACTCGACAAATTAATGCAATTAATGTGCGCGGCGGGAGAACTGGGTACCATTCTAAGAGATTACCAAGGGAATACTATAAAATGCCCATATCTCTCACCCTTCACCTGTCGTTTTGCTGTTTTTCGTTGTGCAGTAAAGTGTGATAAGCGTGATAAGTCCACGAAGTGGAGTGGAATACGACCTCGATAGCTGTTTACAGTAATCAGCAGTTTTACACGTAAACGAGGCGAAGGGGTCAATTCTGCTTTCAGTTTTTACCCTTTCGCATCGTTTGTATTCTTTTCTAAACAAAAGAATATTTGATCGATTTTCCGATTACTACAGTATTTCAGCCGAGTTCTACATTTGCTTTTTTTTATCTTAATGACTTACCAAATGCACCTGCAGAGAAATTTGATACACTGTTATCTTTTTTGCAGAATCGGAGAATTGGAACAATCGCGTAATCGTAGTATAAACAGGCTGGATACAATCACAGGAATTGAAAATCGCAGAACAAGGAGAAGTGGCTTCTTTTGTAAGTGTACTAATCGCATAAAATCTGAAGCGCAGATGAAAATCAGTGGATATAAACCTGAATCGGTGTAACGACTGCCACTACTATTATTAAAGTCATTATAACTACTACTGACACTACTAGTCACTGTTATTTGCTTTTCTCAATTCCACTTCTCTCTCCACTGATGGCTCTAAAAATAGTTGCATCTAGCGACTTTTATACGAGATATAAAATGTGGCGGCAGAGATAAGACCTTCCATTCTTGATCGGCGATGGATTACTTTTGTTGTATGCGCATTGTTCATTAGCAACAGCAAGACAACAACACTAATTATTAAAAATAGAACAAGAAAATTTATTTTCGATCCTAGCACGCAATTGGATCGGATTAGCAACGACAACTCCTTTGGAACTTCAGAGCATCACGCGAGATTCACTACCGACAGTGTTCCTTTTTTTCCAGTTTGTTTTCGATTGTCTCCACTGAATGATAATTAGTCACAGTGAGTCTCGCAATGATTGCATGCGTGTGTATTCACATGATATTTTAAAATCAAAGCGACGGCTGCGTGATCCGATAAATGGCCAGGTTTACTACCACGCAAAAAAAATCACGAATCTTAACGTACCCTTGTCTTAAAATAACTATATAGCCGAACATTGCTGATAAAGTTTCTTAAATGAAATTCACTCAGGATGCATATTAAACTCTTGACATCGAATGCACGAGTAAGTCCTTGAATGTCATGGAAACTGTGACCTCGCCGATAACACGATCGGCTTAGCAAACATGACGGTAAACACGCTTTGTCACGTCTTATTGAATTTCTCGTGATCAAGGCTTCAGCCGGTCACATCAAACGCAATAAAATCATTTTTCCTGGCATTACAGACGGGGGAAATTATGTTTCTGTATCAAGTAAACTGAGCGTGATTTTCAGGTGATATAACAAATAGTCTGGAGTGTTTTTCGAGGTCGCAATGTTTGCGTTCGAGCGGGAATTTCATCACGTCACCCGCTAACGCCCGACTGACGTCAGATCAAGACATCACGCAAAAGCCCACGCAGTGAGCGCGGCGTACACTCGCGATCTCAAACATTTTCGCGCGTCGTCGCGTACCGGATGTTTATCTGTTGCTGGATGCACCAGGTCCGGGGATTCACCTTCCAGGTCTGAAAAGGAAGTAAACAGCTTCTTTGCGTGTATATAAGGAACAAATGCTTTGAAAGTCCAGAACTGTTTTCTTTTAGCCGAAACCCTTATGTTATGTTTCAGGAGGTCTCGGAGTGTGTCATATCAAAGTTAGCTTTTTGAGAAACGAGATAAACTTTGGTCGGCTTTTTTAACAGTTTTTAAATCTCGAACAAAATAATGTTCCTGATGAGCTAAGACTGAGGTAAGTGAAAAGGAGCTGTGCTGCTTGTCAACCTATTGCGTGTAGTTTATTCATGCGTTCACTTTAGGAGAGTAAATTTAGCTGTTTTAAACCCTTGCTCATAAGCTCAACAAAAACCCAGGATTAATAGTTTTATACAACAAAAATTGTGTCACGAAATGCGTTGTAAGTCATGAAATGTCCTCTTACTAAATATATCAATGTATAGCAGATTTGAAATAAATTCGACGTGAACTGAATTTAATGGTTTCGATATACAGTTGTGCAGGGAGAACACATGTTATTCTTATGCTCCATTGAACTCGTGCAAAAATCACCTGTTTCACTTAGAGTCAATGTCGTCCCTGCCATTGAACGATTAAATATTGATTGCCATACCAACTTCGACGCTGATAACAGTTGAAAGGAATTCGCATCGGTTTCCAATGAAAAAGGAAACTTCTTTAAAGGACTACACGTTTCAATTTATGTCACATTCAAAAGAGTTTCATTTTCTGATCCCCAAAAAAACTGAAAGAGTTTTTTTCATAAGTTAGTAAAATCCGTAGGCAATTCGTGTTTCCGGCATTAGGATTTTTCACGCAAACCGGAAGTGGTCTACAAGCGCGTGTATTACACGTTGTGAAAGCTTCATGCTTGACTGGTCATGACGCATGCGTGCAGCTCCTCATTCACATTGTTCAAGGATATAAATAACATTGTGAAGTAAAATTTTTCATAGTTCAACAAAGGGCATTCATCGCTCGCTTGAAAGAAGTCTCGAAGAACACTCTCAATCATATCTGTGAAGAGCTGGTAAGTTAAGATTGTCAAATTGAAGAATTCAACCAAAACTAAACCGCTGTTTTAGTTCAGACCAACCGCGTCCTCCTGAGAAACTACGTGAATCGATTTCGGCAAGCACGCACGTATTTCATGCGTGTTTTGATTTCGTTGGACTGATCGACCTTTCGAAAGAAGTCGGGTCGCTTGAAAACTTTCTGGCAGTCTCAGAAAGACGTAACAACTTGTATCGTACAAAGTTTGAATGATAAGAAGAACTCGGAACTAGCCATCGTCTTGAGAAAAGAACTTGGAGCGTTAAGAAGAGTGAGCCAAGCATCCACGTTGGATCCTTTACATCAAAGTTACACGTCTCTCTTTTATTATCCCTTTCTCGACATGGGATCAAGAATATCGGCCGTAAAAAGAAACGACCACAATGACAATAGACCAGGAGTTTTCAAATCACTTAATATCTTACAAGATGAAGATCGGGCAAGAGACCTAGCAAGGCCAGAGAAACTAGACATTTTACTCGACCGTCCAGCTCTACCGGAAGAGGTTTTGATAGAACATGCTTGGAACCCGAACGACCGATCGGTGAACATTTTCGTCAAAGAAGACGACCCCCACACATTTCACAGGCATCCTGTGGCACAAAGTACAGACTGTATACGAGGAAAGAAAGCATACAGTCGTGGATTTCATGTTTGGGAGATCCAGTGGTCAACCCGACAACGTGGGACACACGCAGTAGTGGGGGTAGCTACTTCGAAAGCTGATCTTCACTGTACGGGTTATCATTCCCTAGTTGGTAATAATGAAGAAAGCTGGGGATGGGACATTGTTAGAAACAAACTTTACCACAACGAAAAGAACGTTTCTTCAGTCAAGTATCCAGTTTTGTCAGACAGCGATCATAGCTTTGTGGTACCTGACAAATTTCGCGTTATATTGGACATGGACGAGGGAACTATGGCTTTTGAAACGAACGATGGACGGTATTTAGGTGTCGCTTTCCGCGGCATCAAAGGAAAGAGTGTATATCCCATAGTATCAGCGGTCTGGGGACATTGTGAGATTGCCATGAAATACATCGGTGGACTAGATCGTAAGTATTTCACTTTTGCTTGCAAATATTCTACCTGTGTGACTTGTCTTTTGTTTCGTGTGTGAGCGCCAACCTTTTGTTTACACTTCTCTAACTTGTTATATTGCCTTCTACTCGGCACAGAAGTTATTGAGAACAGTGCCTTCGTTTTATACTCTCTTTGAATTTCGTAAATCACATTCGATTTTATTTTTCCTACCTCTAAGATACGTTGGTGTTAAAATCTTAAGAAATATTTTTCGATCTTTCGCGAGTTAAAATATTCATTCCCTAGCGATTTCACTTCCTTTACGTCACATGGGAAAGTGATCTCATCAACTTAACGGCGTTCCCGAAGAATAAAAAAGTTTCGGTTTTCCTGCGTGTCCTGTTTTCCAAATCCGGTCTTGAAATTTTCGGAAAGGTGAATAAACGGTTACTGAAACGGGAATGTAAAAGTTATATTAGTGATCTGAAATCTCAAAAATAACCAGCTGACCTATAAATAATTGCTCTGACTTGATTCTTTGCCTGTACTTATTATTGATTTTATTGATGCCTCAAGATGTGAAATGTCTTTGCGGAAAGTCTTACCGCGGCTTTTTTTTCTGTTTTGTCAATTTTCTCTTTCAAACTCCGCCGCCATAAAGACACGCTCTTCGCTTCCGATTTTCATTGTTTCAGTTGGTGAATGGAAATAAATAATTCATTTGCTGTTAGGGACTTTGGGACCTTATTCGTCATTTCCGCGAAAGAAAACTTGTCAAGTCGCCAGGATCTATATTTGGTTCCTTGTGGCATCGAATTCAATCTGTGTGTTGTATCGGAGGCTTTAAAAAAAATGTCTCTTTTGAGGAACTTTGATCTCTAAAGCTGGGTGCAAACAAAAAAACAATGAGATCACAAAGAAGTTGTTTCGGTGCAAAGAACATGGCGCGTGCCCAGCCACCTGTTGCATGTAGAGAATGTTAAAAGCCTGTGCCACAATACCATTCAAATACAGGGGAACCCATTTAAATTTGATCAACTTAATGGATGGCTTAAGATTGCAACTTTCTATAAAATAGACTGTTTAATTATTGAGCTTTAAACCAAGATGTTTAAGATTCACTCCTACTAGTAAGATTCAAAACAGTTCTTGTAATCGTCGAAATATTTCACTGATTTAAGAGAAAGAAAAATTTTAAATGGTTGAAGTAATAATGACACACAAGGAGAAATATGATGGATATTGTAGGTTTTGTTTATAGTTGTCTGAGTTTTCGTCCTTTCTTTTTTCAATTTTTGTTAAATCTTGGGCAATTGTTAACTTCTGGTACTGATTAGAGAAAACAATTAAATGTTCATTTAGTGGGACGTGTCTGTTGATGAAAAGATTTAAATACTTGTGCTAAATACTTCTGAAAAAATTGTTAACAAGAATAATGAGTGAGAACATTTAGGGAGATTCTTTTTTGGAATTTTTTTTTATTGTTCACAAAATTGAACAAAAGTAAGACATACTTGAAGACAATATATGGTAACTAGGAAACTTCTTTATATTTCAATTCAGGACACTTGTTGCTATGCTTTGAAGGAAATTGATTTGCAATCTTGAGAGTCTTTTACTTATATTGGGTAGAAAACCAAGTTCTATGTTGAAAACAGCAATGATATTTTTTTGGAAAAAAGGTCAATGTAGGCCATTCATGAAAGCTTTGCAAATTTTTTTTTTAATCATAAGCTTTGATGTAATCATCAAGAAAGATACTTTGAAAAGCTATGCTTCAATTTATGTATTGTTGAACATGCCATGATACATCAGATGTATTAGGAGTATTCCTTTGAAAAGATCTTAAAAAAACACTTTTAATGCATGATCAATCAGATCATGATGCATCAAAGGAATCTACTCAGGACTGTGAATCGCTGCTTGGTTTGATGGAGCATGATCTGAGTAAAACACTAACTTGACAGAAATTCAGAGAAAATGTCTTCTCTTTTTTTTTTAACAAAAGATCAAGTGGAAAGTGTTTGCTGTGATAGTTGAAGTGTAATAATAGTCTCTGGTTGTACCAATTTTGTCTTTAATTAGAGTTGCAGAAAAATGGCTTTTAGCATGGCAATATAAAAGGGTTTTTTCCTAATGAAATATATCTGTACATCCATGTGCCCTTTTTGATCTTCTGAAAAGAACTACTCCGTGACAATTATACTTATTTTTCTTTTCTCTTGATCAACAGCTGAACCTCAACCATTGATGGATCTCTGCAGACGTACTATACGTAAATCAGTTGGAAAGGAGAATCTTACCAAAGGCAACGTAGACAAGCTACCAATACCAATTCCAATGAAGAAATATCTTCTGTACCAACAGGGTTGGTGACATTAAGCTGCAACAGAAAAGGATTTCTTGAGGTTCACTGATATGAACTGGTCTGATTCTGCTGTTATGTTTGATGAATTGTTCTGAATTTTGGCAAGCCTATGATAGTGACAAGATATCACAGGTATACTTTAGTTTAAATCATCTCATTTGAAGCCAGACTATCACACAGTTCTGTGTTGTTTACTGCTAGAGAAAGTTTGAGAAACAAGACTTAAGAACAAAAACTAACTTGCAGCTGCTGCAACAGAACTTTTAAACTGTACAGTCCGTATAACCTGAACTTAATTGCAATATGCTAAATTTTCTAACCAAACAGAACTCAAAAGAAATGAAGTCTTGCAAATGCTTAAGTTATCAGAGGACTGTGTGAGAAGAAAAGGATGAAAACATTTTTAACCATTTTTAATATGAGGATTAATAATTTATTACTGTTTCTTATCAGATCATTTTATAGGGTCAATTAAATTATGTTCATGAAAATTGTTCCGTTATTAAGGATTGAAGTAAAGGTGGAATTAAGAGTGACTAAAAGTTGTCAAAAGTGGAGAGGGTGATGTAGTTTGGAGCTGTGGATAACTTAATTTTTAAAATAGCTATATCTGTATACCTACACATTCAGTAAAGCAGGAGCAAAGTCATCGTTTTAAAGACTTCCTTTTTTAAAAAAAATAGTCCAATTCTGCACAATTGTCAAATTCTCACACAAAGTTTCTATGCTATAAAAATTTATTTGCCATCCACTAGTGATCAACTTTTGCACCTTGAAATAGTTTTTAGGAGAATATTTTAATTTTAAGATTTGAAACAGTTCTGAGTTACAGTATGTAAATATCAGCTAAGTCTTGTTTGAGTAACAAAAATAATTTATTTATTGGCGAGGTTCCTCCTGACATTACTTAAAATGACAAAATTTTACTATATTTTACAATTGTAATAATTGTCAATTATTATTAATTTACACTGTGAAAGAGATCTAAAGAGTCAAATTTAGTTGGGGAAATTGAATGTTATTTATTGGAGATTGCACATCCCTTCTCTGGGGAGTGACTCAAGAATTTATGAATTTAGCACCAAATGGTTTTTAATATTTATTTGCGTTAATTTTTCCTTAGGTTTCACTAAGCAAATTATGTACAAGTTATAAATTGAATGTAAAAACAGAATTTTGTCTAAGTACTATTAGAAATTTGACTCTTTAGGGTGATTTCTCTTCTGAACAGTAAGTTATGTTTTAATGACTTAGTTAATAAGAAATATTCTTTGTAGTTAATTTTTAGTTCCATTATTCTTAGAGCAACTTAACTTCTGCAAAAATGGGAATTCAGTCTTTTATTTTGTGTTCTATATGTTAATCATTGGGTTAGTGGATTATTTTTTCAGTTCATGAGTTAATTAAGTAATGGTTCAAACTGCCCTGTTAACATGGGATTAAACTCCAACATATGTGCTGTCTGTGATGAGATAAAGAGAAACATTTTAATGACTCATACACTTTTCAACTAGGCAACATTAAAAACATGATTTATTTATTCAGTTTAGTAATAGGATAGTTAATTTATGTCAGGGTATTTATAAGAGATATTCTATCCGAATGTGTCTCATTTATACTTCATACAAATATAATGTTATGTTATCAGCAACTATGAAATATAAACAACTTTCAACAAATTCAATAATGTGTGTATATATTGCTGTATTCAGGGGGGGGGGAGGGAGGGCGCAAGAGTAACCGGCAAGTTCAAAGGTACTAGCAGCATCACCTATCCAGCTTAAAGAATAAATTGGATACTTTGGAATGTTTTAATTTATTATGATGAAGAAAGTGAAAGAGTCAGACTTAACTTATTCCTGAATGAATGAATGGCTTTGATTTCTGTTTCAATGAAAGCAAAACCGTGTTAAAATTTTGATTTTTGCAATTCTTAATTCCCACACTTATTAGGGATCCTATAATATTATTGATAGTCTCACTGAAGTTTTTATGCCCCAACCACCTTTAGAAGGCATGGTAACCTAAGGAATAGTGTACTATCTGCTATCTCTCTGTAGGTACCAACAAATTGTTCGGGCAACCTGACATAATGCTGAGGATAACTCTGTGATGGACTAAGATCCCATCAAGGGCTACAGAAGCCGGAGATAACTTCCTACAACTATGACAAAACTCTTAGTCACGAGTAACGCAAAGACATGTTTTCTCTGGTTCTTTCTGAGGTTTCCTTTGTAGCCGTTACTTTACAGTTCTCACGCAACCGGTTTTAAGGGAAAAATGTTTTGTGACGACCTTATTTTTCCTTAGGCGGTTTAATTGTTACCCCAATTCTGACCAAGTGATCATACTATTGATTATCCCAGTAGGTCAATGAAAAACTTTTAGATGCATAAAAGACGAATTTTTCCCAAATCCCTAAGGTCTGTAATGAAACTGTGAGGAGGGGGGGGGGGCGCTTTGCGACCCTTTGCGCAACAGAGAGTAGACATGACGTTGGTCTTGACGCAAACTCGTGACATTGAACGTGACGACGTGCTCTTTATTCTATTGCTCCTTCAATGCGATGAAAATGATATTTAATTTCGATTTAAGGTACTTAAACACATACGAAAGTGAAAATGTACGTTTAACTGGCGTTAAGAAGCCAATTAAAGACTCCACCTTCCCAGAAACGGGCTGTCTATTTTTTCGCTTTTTTTAGCGACTGATTTGCCCCTTCAAGTGATTTATTCAAGGAGGGACTAGCCCCAAGTGAATACACTGTCCGAAAATGTGGAAAATAATTTGTAAAACGACGCCAAGTTTCTACCAGATAGGAGAAAATTTATATACTGACAGGAGAAAAGCGACCTGAATTGTAAGTATTACATAAGATATTACCTTGATAAAACTATTCAAGAATACAGAATAGAAACTGACGGGATAGGCACGTATTTATTTTTTCACCGGAAATCAACAACGTATGCGTTACTGTTTCTTCGTTTCAAGCTACTCAAATTCGAAACAACAACTTAAATTACTTAAAATAACCAGCGAAAATCCGATTATGGTCAAATGATCTCGGGACCGGAAGTTGGGAAATTGTATGTTGGAACTAGATCAGATTTAACGTCACAATCATTTGTCATACCCTCGACCGCATTTATTCGCGGAAACGGCTCTTAAGATGATGTTGAAAGGCAACGAATTAGAGCGGAAGAGAGAAGGACATATCGTATTGAGTTCCTGTTATGCTGAAGCAGGGTTCTGTATAATATTGACCTTCACCGTGCGAAGGAAGTACACACTGTATTTGATAACTTCCTTTGAATTAATTAAACCTCATGTTAAAAATCGTTCCAATTCTTCATCTTCTTCACTCGTTCCTTCATTCTTGGATTGAAGCAAACATGTGTGTAGAGAAGTAGCGGGATAGAGCTTAGGTGTACAATAGTGAAGCTGCTATCGTTGCCCGATGACAGACGGGTAATCACAGTCCTTCGAAAGTTCGCCCTTGAGAGCATCTGTGCAAATATAGCCTCGGGTTATTCCTTTGTGAACCTATCACAAGAAGGCAGCTTTTTCTGTATCTACCCGGAACTTTCTGCTTCCACGCCTTTCAGTTTATAAGTCCAATCTGTCTCGAATGCAAAGAAGTGCAGGAAATTTTTGTTAATATTCTTCATCAACACAGGGTCCTCAGCTGGTTCAACAGGATGCGGTCAACATTGTGAAATTCTGCGGCTGTGAACAATGATGGACGCAAATAATTTTGACATTTGAATGGTCAGTTTTAAAGAATGATTCAAAAATTCGTAAAAACCTTGTGATTTTAAATATAATACAGCCGAACTCGGAAAGAAGAGCTCGTCAGCGATCGTTTTCCCGTCGTAAGTGATCGGCATGCAATCGTGGGATGTTCGTCACGTCCCGCACGGCCAGATTAGGTCAGATGATATGAGATCAGGGCTTATATTTGGTTAAATTGCTTTTCCATGATTCCCTTACGTTAAGCCTAACATCTAAGTTTGGCTTGAATCCACACCCTAAAACAACGCTCGGACAAACGCCAACATTTGTTTGCAATGAGCTGTAAACAGGACGCTTGTTCACAGCGAGGCAGTTTGCGTCGAACCTGGAAGAGTCTCGAACATGTCAATAAAATAGCGATGGAAATTCAAGAAAGCAACAACGCGAATGGCGACAAAAACCGGCGCAAAAGAGCAAAATCAGAAAGCGACGATCCGAGTACGAGGAAACAACGTGAAAAAAGAGACTTGGAAGCGATTAGTCACGCTGTGAAGAAACTTAGTGAAGCTTTCGGAAGAGTGGACCGGTATGGTCACGAAGTGCCTTGCATTCGCCCTGTTCGCGAACTGTGTGGAAAGATAAGGCCTCAGCTAAACAACGAACATGGTACTTTTAACAGAACATTGCAGCGCCTTTGTGAGAACTACGTATCGGGACACAAAGAAATCACAGATTGCTGCAAAAATCTACAGAATTTAGTCAACTCTATCGCCAGGGATGAAAGTGACTACATTGCTAGAGTCGAGGATATAAAGCAATGCCTCGGTGAACTTATAGGCACAGTGGAAACAGTATTATATCTGGAATACCGCGAAATATAACATGTAAACCGGCGCAGCTAGTTGAGAAGGCCATTTAATAGTTGAGGAACTGAATTCCTCACACTAATCCTTGGAAGACTTCCTTTTATTACAATTTACAAAACCCATTTATTTTCGGAAGCTGAAAAGTTATGAACTGTGAAATTGGTCAGCTACGCTATTTAGATAGAACAAACAGCTATTGAAATTCTTGATCCCCGTGCTTTAGCGAGCTACAACAAGGTTGAATTAGTGGGTGTTCATAACCTAGTTTCCATTTCGCTTGGATTTGTTTTGTGTTTTTATTTTTCCGCTAATTTATCACCTGTTCTCAGTGCGCGGCCACCTGTGGGTACATGACAATTTTGTCACATAGCTTGGTCACTTTTTAAGCAAGCCTGCCTGACTTACTTTTGGAGGGGTTATGACTCACTATTAATCAATGCCATCCGCTTTTTCTCAGTTTAAGGGTTACAAGGCTGCAAAGCGCAGCCAGTTTCCGGCATTAAGCCACCTTCACTGGTCTTACTTCCGAAAAAAAACCTCTTCCCTTGGAGTAAGTGACTACATCTGACAAGAACACAACAGCGAGTTGAGATTAAGGTTGTATATTTGTTTTTTATCATTATTATGATTATTTTTGTCGCGATTCAAGCGAAAACTGAAGGTTGTGAAAACGTAGCCGAGGAACAAAATAATTTTGAAAGCTTTTCACCATTCTAAAGTATCATCTATATTTTGTATCAATCTGGAAATAAAGCTACTTTAGTCGGTATTTTTATTGGCAAAGTTGGAGTGAAACCTATCAACTCATTTCTCGTTTCTCAAGTTGTCTATCTCCTGATCCGTCTTGGTAGATGCACAGATGACCCGGTGCTCAGTTTTTGATCAAATGGACGTCCCGGAGTAAATCCGAAACCCAAGTCAGGCCTACTTCTTGGGGAAAATAAGATTTTGGGACCCTTAATTTAAGGCCCGAAGGAACAGCAACGTTTGGGCCCTCAACCTTCAGGGGTCTGGATCTACTATCCTCATCTCTCTCGCCGCTAACTCCCAAACAGGAGAACAATTTATTTAGTCTTTTTCCTGCCCAACGACCTACGAGTTACGCGTAAAAGGGCGAAACAGATCTGAAATCAATGATTTTTACTTCACTCCGTGTCCTTTCCCAGTTTTCTTCGCCATGTCTTATCTGAAGGGAAGCGTTAATCTGAAATGTGCCATGCGATAACTAGCGTTGATACAAGGCATATCAGTATAATGATAGGATCTTTGACTTTGTAGTAATGGACGGGAAGATGTCGAGACTCTAGCCTTGTCTTTCAGTGGATCTCTCTAGAATCAAGATTGTTAATGACAAGTATTACATATTACTATAATTCTCCTAATATGATAGTAACACGGCTCATTAACTGGTATTGATCGTTGCTGCTTTTTATCTTTTTACATAACAATAACACAACCAACGTTACGGCTTCAGTGGGTGAGCAGTGCGAAGCCTCAGGGTATAAGCCACATTCCTCTTGCCACCTGAAAAAACCCGAAAGAAAAACCAGCTCATAGGTTGCCAGGGAAAAAATGATCCCCTGCAATGAAAATAGCCAATATCACTCACAGGGGAAATGAGGTATTTTTTAAAAGCCGCGAAACATCAGGAACAGCTGTCTGTGACTGCATATAACTTACAATATCAGCTCATTAGCCAGCTAATTGCTATGACAACGAGTGAAAACAACATGTGTCAAATGTGATGATGACAGCAGATGATGAAATGCTTTCAATAGCTACTGCAGCACCCGACAAAGTTTCCACTCTGTGAGCTCTTTCCCTCCTCTTTAGTTTAGGAGTTAATTTCAACATTAGGTTTAAAGATCTCTGGTCATGTGTGAATAATTGCTAGTTTTTTTCCTTTTACTTCAGTAAAGCCAATTAGGAATAAAAATAAGCGGTAGTAATTTTGAATTACTTTTTCGATGACTAGCTCATTATTTTCAAATTCGTCAAACTTAAAGTCAGATTCTTGTGAATTTTATGTATACCAAGACTGCCTGTGAAAGTCTTATTGGCATGTGATAAAAAAGCACTACTTACTAAGTCCACCGGAAAACTAAAGAGCAGACGCTCCTAGCTCCTAAGACTACCCTCTCGGATACCCGACACACCGAAGACAGACAGCTGTTTTCACTCGGATTACAAGTTTCATGAGGGCGTTCATCTCCGCCGATGTAGTCTATGGGAAGATTATTTAAAAAAAATTCTAAAATAACAAAGTTTCATTATCTTCTGTAAAATACCCTCTTTTAGATACTCATTAATTTGAAGTAACTGCTTAGTGTAGAGAAAAATTTTGCCAACATCAGAAAACCACAAAAATCTCTTACATTCGACAAAAGAGGTAATTATATGGTAGCAAGCCCTAATAATAGCAACAATACTAAAAGCCTGCTTAAATTAGAATCTGCAAAAGCAAAAAAAAAAAATACAAGACGATTTATACAATTGTAGGCCATGTCTAATAGAAAAAGAAAAACGTAATGGCGACAAAAGCTGTAAAGCGGTATGGCTGAACAGCTCGACTCTGATAAACCACAGGAATGCACTTTAGGAAGCACCGGCAGAAGAACAGTCACGTGATCTTATTGTAGCCGGTCACGGTACGTTTGTAGTGGTTTTCGTTCAACCCGGGAGGTCTCAACATGTGGTTTTTATATTGAACTGTGCAGGTGGCTGTAAGTGAATCATTAAATTTCAAACTGACACGGTTGTTGCGGTTGTTTATTGTCTACATATAGATATCAGACTGTTTTGCTTAGCAACGTCCTTGCTTTTCACTGGTAAACAATATTTTAGCAATGCAAATTCTTTAATCTTCGCCTCTTTGACCTCTTTGTTAAACGGTTTTGTGTCTGATAAGGGAAGATACAACCCAGAAACTTAGCCTAGATGTATTTATCCCTCCCCTCCCCTCAAATAGTCTATCAAAAACTGTGTATATAAAGACATGTCAGTGATCATCGCAGTTATACTGTGGCTTGAAAAACATTCAGGCCTGGACGGGATTCGAACCCATGACCTCTACAATACCGGTGCGGCAGTCATGGGTTCGAATCTCGTTCAGGTCTAATTTTATTTTTCAGGCTTCAATTTCACAGCTGCTTTAATTGTGTATATAAATGCGATGATCATAAATGTCTTTATACGTTTCTCCGCAGTTCACGATCTTTCATGTATTTACTTGTAATTCATCACCATCGTCGGGTTAATTACGAGCTCGCAAAGGGACTAGCCAAGGTGGTAGAGCACTACACGGTATCGCAGAGGTCTGGGTTCGAATCCCTTTCCGGCCTTTTTTTTTTTGAGGTTGTAATTTCAAGTTGTATATCACTTCAATGGTGATCTATATCTTCATATCATTCTCCGCAGCTCAAATATGATCTTTCATACATTCATTCACAAAAGCTGTACCTGTTTAAAAAAAAAACCAGCGTAATGCACACCTGACTCTCAACACGTTGAAACCCTTCAGAGTCGTGCAGCACTCATTCTCGTCCCCATGGACACCTTCCTTTCTTATCCGGCAGGGCCTGTGTACGAGAAGGAGGTGGCTATACATGTGGAGATACATCATTTGGTATTTATATGTTTTGATACAAGAAAATTCACTGGCAATATTTGTAAAAAAAGTATTTAAAAGAAAGAGTTAAGGTCTGTCTATACTCAAGGGCTCGCAAGCAAACACATACGACACACAACACACAGCGGAAGATTTTGTTAAACCATTTGCCAGCTTTCAACATTCTACAGGTCTTTTTGGTCTGCTGTAATCAAATGGCTTTAGTACGTTAGAAAACAACCCGTAATATTTTCGCGAAATATACCAGCGTCCAATTAATGAAACCCTTAATCCAGGTGTAGCCAATCAGGTCTCGTGTTATATATAGCAAACTCTCTATCTTACGCAGAACCCGCCTTGTCATTCAGGTCTGGGAAGGACAACGCCACACTATCGATAACGCGCATGCTCTGAGCTAGAATGTAATGCGTGCTTGAATTGTTTATGCTGGTACTTGTAATTGATAAATAAATTGTCATTATAACTTTGATTGCACTCTCTTGTAGCACTAAACGAGAGTATGTGTATGTAAGGATATGACATAAACTTATCATAGATTACTTTCAGTTATTTGAGATGCAGCACGAATAATGGCGCGCGAAGATAAAATGGTGAAGAGCAGCGCGGGAAGCGTCATCGCATCAGGCCCCTCTCTGCGTCCCAACTAACTGAAGCTTTGGTGCAAGTTTGGTGGCTAGATCAGGTCACCGTTATTATTACTACACGTTTTAGTCTGCAGACAAGTGTTATTTTTGTAGATGCCTTTTTCCAGCCGGGTAACTCACATTAGCTAAATAAATGTCATAGGTAATTAGTGATTTCTTTTTAAAGATATAGTATTAGGAAGCTTTAAGCAGACATAATTTCCCTTGATTTCTTAGCGGTTAATGCATCTAGTTATCATAAAATATGTTTTTTTTCTAAATAGGGTAGTTTTGCACTTCTAAACCTCCAGTATGCCGTTTAAGGATTTATAAAATGTTATTTGGTTTTTCTGACTTATGAAACCGAACGACTTATTCAATAGAATCTAACAACACCAGCCAGTCTCACTCTGAAGCTGCTGAATTGAAATCGGTGTCGTTCCACCCTGTTCTTGCGTGCTTACTGCTGTCACTAGTTTTTACATCTCGTGTTGCGTTTCTCGCTAATCCCTCTAATCTCCATGCGTCCAACAGAGATCACAGTGGAAGGTTAAGTGACTCAATTTATTCCCACCGCCCTAAACAGTTTTACCTAACTCTCAAGATGAATATTACAAGTTTTTCTGAAACAGAATCAGGCCACAGACCATCCAGACATAATTGAACCACGTGCGATGAAATTATTCCTTCAGTTTTGTTTGTTTTGTAAACTGGAACGTAAGAATAGTACAACTGAAGTGTTTATTTTAGGGTGAGGGCCATCCTCACGTGATCTTACTTCCATAGGCGTGGAATCTGTTTGAGGGTCTTCCTAGCTTTATACACGCCCCAGAGAAGTCACGTTTTCTGACCAAACAGGTGTCGTGAGGCATTTATCACAACTCGTCTGATTAATAGTAAAGGTTCGTTTTTAAATCGCTAAAGTTTCCATTCTCGTGTCCATTAGATTTCTAGCAAGAGGTCGTCCATCGCAGGTTGACTTGACTGTTTACTTGAGATTCGTGTGGAATCTTTCCAACCCTCGCTGATTTGCATGAATTTTTAAACACTCAGTTGTTAAAACAACTTTCCTTGCTGGTTATGTCTTTAGTTCAAAAATCATCACTGCCTGCAGGGAAACAGCGCAACGCAAGCAGAGGTAAGTAAGAACATACTTCATTGCTTTGTGTCTCACAACCCAAAACGACATAATGTGTCCGGCATATGACAGCTGTTAGCACTGAAATGTCTTCTAACGGATAATTTAGAAAATTGCAAGTCCCTTTAAAAGTTTCATGGTTTTCTGGACGTTCCGTAAACTTTACATACAATGCATGGAGTTTCTTTTTGATGCACCTGGTAAATTATTTTCTCCATCATTGGGCGGATTGAGATCCTGTATTTTGAGTCAATTTGGTTACAATTAAACAGAAGCCCCAAGAACCTAACCGACTCGTACAACATCATTATACAGGTGGTAACTCGTTGTCTTACAATGCTTGCATAAGAACCTTCCTCTAATTAAATTATACCTTTGCATTCATTGATAATTTTCTTCTTGGCATCGATTTACGTTTTGTTAAAACTTTTTATCAGCAATCTTTCTAGTACCGAAGAAAAAAAGGGAATTACACGCTTGGTAGTAACATGCCGTGCTTCTCTGGTGGTGTTTTGGTTCCGGTTGAAGTGCTTTCCTGCGGAGTATCACAAAAGGCTCTTAAATCTTGAAACAATTTGTCTTGCACTAGTTCATGGCTAGAGGAATTCCATTTTATGACTTTAGAGCACTGAGCATCACCGCCAGCTCAAAACTGCTAACGTTAGATGAAACGAACTGTAGAAATCCCACCCACCATTTTCATTTTTACCAAGAAAACAAAAAAACTGAAACAGACGAGGCAATGATGTAAGGTGTTTTCAATTGCGCGGTTAAACTCAAGGAAACTCCACCTAAATCAACCGACTGTTTACAAACTGGCGGTGAACTAAACAATTTCTTGAAATTTGTGGCTTCAGAAGAAGTTAAAATTCTTTTCAAAAGTACAAAGCACGGTACCCGCCACAGTTAGGGCGGTAATCCCTTTATGTTACCGCATGGTGATGTGAACTTAACAGGTGTCTTATTGCTTCATAATGTCAACCATTGAAGGTGTCAGCTGAAGCCTGCTTCCCAGCTGTTTTGGCGCGAAATGACGACACCTCGTGTCTTAGAAGTTTTTACTCACCCATTGGATTTGTCGCAAACGATCCGTTTTGTCCGTATTAAATATCTTTTCAAGTAAAGGCGTTTTTAGCACTGTGTTTGACCAGATTTTCATTGATTAATAAGCGTGATTGACCATAACACGTGTTACATGCATGCACACTTTCATGGACGCGGAGTGATAAACGCAGGGGATAGGCAAAATAATAAGTTACCTCACCTCGGCAAAACTACAATGTTATGACTATTTTAACAATAAAATAGACAGATAAACTCAGTCTGTCTTCTTGTTTGTTAATAAAAATGCAGAGACAAAAAAAACAATGTACACCAGGAGCCATGAAATGAACTCAATTCCACGGTCTTCTAAAAACCTCTGACACGGAAGAAAGCGTTTTCATGACCTTTTTTCTAACACTGGGGGATCCAGTCAACTATTATGACTCTCTTTGCAAACATTCTCTTTTTCTTTCCACAACAGTTTACTTCGTTCTAGACTCACTTATTCGTGAAAACATGCTTCGGAGATTGTTCAGCTTTCGAAAACCAAAACAAGAGGAGAAGGAAGACTTTGACATCAGTCAGAAAGAAAATGTTGACCCAAACTCTCAGGTATATTTCAATGAATATTTATATACTTGCTTGCTCGTTTGCTAGCCAGTTAACTACTTCGTACGCAGCTTTCTTGCTTGTTAGCTTGCTTACTGACGGTTTGTCTCACTGACTGACCGACTGACTGACTGACTGATTGAACATAACTTACTGACTGCCGGACTGACTGACTGACTGACTAACTGTCTGACTGACTATCTGACTGTCTGACTGACTGCCTGAGTGTCTGACTGACTGATTTACTTGCTCTTTTACCTACCTACCTACCTGTCTGCTTGATTACTTAGACGAAAGTCGTGGGAACAGATCAGTTACAATCGAACGTTTTGAAAGCTGAGCCAGAAATGACGACAATGAAGATGGAGTCAAGAGAGTGCACTGAAAGTCATTCAAATCAAGATTTAGTCCACAACAAAAACGGAGAGAAGGACGTGGAGCAGCACCAGTTAATCCCTGAATCTTGTCTAGCACTGGAATCCTTAACTATCTCAGATACAGAAAGGTAAAGAATTATTCTGTTTTGCAAAGCGGGTGCGACATTATTTAATTATTCGCGAAACGTAAACAATTAAATCAATGGCAATACATCTAAATGGACCTTTTTGGCGATACGGCGGTCATTATTCTATTGTTTTAAATAGGTGACACTTAGGAAACAAATTAATTTGTATTAATGGTTTGAAAATAGAGAAACGCGAGCGCGTCTGCGGGGAGAACGATACTTATTATACCTGTGTTTTGATCGGAGGTTGTCCACAAAAACGTAAAAGCGTAGCTCACAATGCCAATTGGTTTTATGGGTAGCAACAGTTTGATGTTGTTTATTGAGGTTCACACTGTTTCAGCAAGAGAGAAGGAGAGCATTAATACACATTTTGCGCTATCACGCTGAAACAGCTTGCGTGAACCGCTATTACCCATAATGCTTTTCGATATTGTCGTGTGCGCTTTTACCCTTCTGTATGACAACTTTTCTCGAAACAACTGTATACGGCTCGTGTTTCCCGGCAGCCTTCCTGAGTTCCCCCAAACGTTCCGACTTTTATGTTCCTATGACTCTACGGAGACCAGGTTAAAATGTTTTTTATGTCTTCAGTTTGGAACACTCTTCAAGAATAAGATAAGTTAATGTGGCTCCTGTTTATGTCTATTTCTTTTACCAAAATGTAATCTCAGAGGTTTTTCGTTCATCCTAACGATGTAAAAGTAGTTGTATGAAAACCAAATTAGTGGTTCAAAAGGACTCATTGTGTTTTACTTTGTCTATATGTTTAGTGACACAAAGGATTGTGACAGTGTAAAAGACGAAGTCTCTGTTTCTGACGAGTTTGAACGCTGTGAAAGCTCAACGTCTGCAGATGATAAAGATGAGAGCGGCATCGAACAGGACTTTGATCCAACAACTGTGGAAGAAGGTTCCAATTCGAAAAAGGAAGAATCTTCAATAGAACTCAGAGAGGAGACTAAGTCAGAGCCTGAAGCTCCTGTGATGCCCCCAGTGCCACTGATTCCCATAAACCTAAAGTCGCATCTAAAACGAAACGATCGAATCAAGACATTCAACAGAACATCTAAAAGAGTACTGGGCACGGTGGAACAAAGCGGAAGAAGCTATGACAGCTCCCCTGAGAAGTGTGCCAGTTTTGTATCCTCAAAGAGCTCCAAGAAACAATTTTTGCCAAACCGAGCGCAATATTCTCGAGTATTCTCTGCTACACCTTCAAGGCAGCCCCGACAACTGAAGAAGGTCCCAGAAATGTTTGGAGACATAATCATAAAAGATCGCATTAGAGGAAGGTCTCAAATTCAGTCTCCTGCACGGAAGGGCATTTTGAAATATCCCAACAGCTCTAGATCTGCAGTTATGGGGGTCAAGTATGCGGCCATTCCAAAGAAGGGCAAAAGTGTGTCTTCTTTAGGTATGCTTATATTTTGATGAACAGATGATTATAAGCGCGACTGAATATGCATTTTTATTTTGAGAGATATATCTCGGCCTTTTTAGGAGTGGATTCATGAAACTATACATCTACTAGAGAACTATAGAATATTGACTTTTGAATTATATATCTGCACATGAAACTTGTCTTGAAATAGCAGATGTAATTTTTACAACTACTATCGCTCCTCTGGTAATGTTATGGTAACTGAGTGTTTCTTTTCAGTCAAAGGGAGGGTATTCTGAGTAATTTATTTCTGGGTAACGTTTTCTTTCCTATTACAATTCATCAAATTCAGGATTTGTGACAGCCTGCTAACTCGAAATTGGATTGAATCTTTCAGCTATTGTCATTTTTTTAGTTTTATTAATTTAGTTGATATTTCTTTGGCTTCAGAACTTTTGTCTTTTTCATGTCATGCAAATGCTGTCCCAGAAAGCAGGATATATTTTGTGATACTAATTTTCCAGTCAAACAATGGGGTGAGAACATTATAAAAGGTCATTTTGTTTGTCAGCAACACTTTTGTCTAAAGCTGTTTGCGCAGTCAATTTTCGTTTTAAAAGCTAGCAATCCTCTCCGCCACCAGTGTCTGTCCCAATTGACGCAGAAAATATTTTCTCTTGTATCCTACTAACACACTAAGCAAGTGTTTTTTGCAGTTTGTAAACCCGTTAGTGGAGTGCATTTGTTTGTTCTGTTGACGTAACTGGTAATGTATGTGTCCATGTTTAATTGTTTCATGGTACGTTCGATGTCATCGTGAGTTCGTCTTGTCCATGTTTTGTAACCATGCCATTCTCTTAATATTTTGAAATCGTTCTTCGTATATTTTTTTGTAACGTTAGGAAAGAAAACGCCTACATCTTCATCAGATAGTGGGCTCAGTGACGGCGAGGGCTCCAGCGGTGAAGAGCAAAAGCGCATGCCTGTCAAGAAGATCTTTAGTAACCGGCAAGCATTGCGAAAGCGAATAGATGATTTGAATGGAATGTTGAAAACAATGGAACAACAGAAGTCTGAACTGCAGGTCGTGCTACAGATGATCAAGGACTGGTCAGAGGAGTTACGAACAGTAGATAGAACTAACTTGGGTGTCCCGTATATTCGAGCTGTCAAGCAGTTACTTGGTGCGTAAGTCTCATGAATTGTCTGCTCCAGGCGATCACATTCAAACACAGTAAAGTTTTACCATTGAGCACCGTCTAGGGAGACTGGCGACCTGTTCACATGGAAGCGGGAGACCCCGGGGAGGTAGATCAAGACAAAAAGAGAGATTGTATTGATAGATTGGATACCCCACCAATGCGGGGACCTCACCTGCCCAAGTTCCCCCACCTCCATTTGCACGGGCATTTTTTTCTAATTATTTGCTGATTTGCTTTCGTTGTTCCGATATAACTCACTTGAAGTCATGGTTGATACAGTTATACACACAACATGTTTTGTCACAAGACACGTGACACATCCTCCAACCGGAAAAATATTAGATTAGGTGTATCCAGTGTATGAAAATGCGTTTGGGTTGTGTTTGATGGGTGACAAATATCACTCGAATGTCACTGATGAATGCATGCTTTTATTAGACTGTTAGTCGTGTAATTTTAATCATTACAATGATTTATAGCTCCTCTGGATTTCAGCCTCGTTGCTGAATGAGCCACCCACTCTAAATAAAGTTTACCTTACCTTACCTTACCTTACCTTTTTTCTTTCAACAGCAAAACAGCGCAGTGCATTGAGCAGTAGAAAGAGCGACTTCAATAAGAGAATATCGAGCCTGAAGGAAGCCGAAGTTCCATTCAGTGAAGAGTTTGGTAATCTAATTCAACAGCTGCGTAAGGAAGTCACTCATGTGGTCAGAGATCAGAGAAAATACAGTGCAAGAAGTGTGGAGAATATTCGGCAGCTTCAAGGAAGACTTATTGGGACATGTTCGGCTATTCTTGCAGTTTTTTATGAAGAATAGCTACTTTCCTTTAAATAATCGTAACCTAAAGCAGGTTTAATAACAAGAACATTTTCAGATTTAATATTTTCTCGACTGACATAACAGTATTCTCTTACCCGTTTCTTTTCCAATAAAAATTTGTCTTATCTTAACCCAAATCCAATTCAAACGTTAAAACTGTAAATAAAGCCCCTGGAAAACACCCTTTCTTAATTTCACTTTTCTAAATAAATTTACCACTTACGTACTTACTACACATCTCCATTTTAGTTTCCAGGGAAAATAATTCAACTGCTGTGGACTGATCCGCGGGTAGCGTACTTGTTCATTGTTGTAAGTAATTCAGTCACACTCCATAAGATAGTTCCAAAATTTTGTAGTTCGATGTACTTTGCTCTAATAAAATGATTGAAAATAAATTGAAGTATTATCGAGTGGTAATTTGGTTAAAATGACATAATTTGTTTGTCAAGGTCAAAAACAATTAGCGTAACATAACTAGTATGGACAATTCTTGCAGCTGACTTAAGAACTGAATGCCTTTAATATTACACTTCGCAACGGGTTTCGCGAATAAAGACACAAAAACCTTAGCTCATGAAAAACCAATACTACTAAAAGAGTCCTCACTTCACTCTAGACGGCCGTTCACACAAGAAAAATAGTAACTGAAAGTACAAGAGAAAGGATCAAAACTGGTAATAATTGCCCTCGCAGGTGTGCCAAACCCCGAGGAGGCACTCTAGGAGTCTCCGGGTGTATACATACAAGGACAAAGAATATTTGTTGAAAAAGTAAGAAATGTGTTTGTAATGTAATGGGCGAAACATTCTCGATTTGACGAAACTAGGCGCGCACGGTCGTCTCGGGTAATATTTTAGCAAGCGCGCACGGTGTCGGGTACTTGCAACCACGAGGTC
>OMLO01000470.1_pt1 | contig 26109 bp, 29 predicted proteins | sample 1674811 | NCBI WGS metagenome assembly OMLO01 (sample SAMN06265003, study PRJEB25207) | coral metagenome | isolation source: Coral host | place: Mexico:La Bocana,Puerto Morelos, Mexico | collected 2008-11-13
ATCCTAAAACAAAGGAGATCTTGAAGAACATTGCCATGTTCATGATTGGATGAAGTTAGTGGAACCTCTCTCTTGAGCCAAACAACAACTTTGTGCTAGCTATGACCGGAAATTTTTCATAGGGTGCCATCATAGCCCCTTGTTCTGTTACTTCCAGTGCCATATTCCCACCAATGGGAACACTCAACTTATCCAAAGCTTCAAGCCAGCGGCTTCACTTTGCAGGAAATGTATTATAAATCTTATATTATAGTCTTATAGCTCCCGAAAACGAACATTTTGAACCTACGGCCTAAAAATGAGGGTTTCCCAAAGGAAGCTGTTCTCCTAAGGTCATTTTCAGGTATTTAAGTTTTTGCGGGGTGTAAAGCATCTAAAGTTTCAGATATTGAGATATGACCACATTGTGGGAGGATTCCGAATATCACTGTTTTTTCAATGATGTCTAGTTTATAGTTTGTTATAAGCTTGCTCCCCTGGATTGTTCTCAATGAGCTGCGACCCAATATGGATCAGTTGAACAGCCACACCAAAAACCAACCCATCCATGGCTTCATCTGCAAAAAAGAACTGATTTTCGAAACAAATTCTTGAGGTATAAGTAAACATGTTCCATGAAACTAACATACTGTTGATGACAGACATCCTGCACCACCTAGGATGTATAAAACCCTGTAAATAGTGGGATAGACTACCCACCTCAACTGGTGCAGGATTTCTTCCATCAACAGTAGGTATCTTCCATGATTGGGATCCGAATCTTCAATTTAAAATGTCTTTTTGAGGGCAACGATGTATGGCGAGGGTTAGTTGTAGGCTTTGCGGTACCAAATGCACAACTAGAATGGTGTTTTTTTCACCAGCCATTCGAAGAATATGCCTATCAAATTGGACTTCCCCAAAGGTTCGGGGATGATACAAAAAAACCTTGAAACGACCACCAAGTACAAAAAACCTTGCAATTGGCGGGTGATCTTTTCAATTGTTTTTTGTGGAGTCATTTTTTGAAATGAAACAGCAAACTCGAGAGCTATTCTGAGTAAGGTTTTGCCAAATCTAGAGAAAAAACATGAGCAAAAATGTATATTTTGGAGCACTAAGGGTAGTGAATCATTTAGACTTCCTGCTGCTGATGGCGGAATCACAGGCAGCTGATCTTTCATTCCAGGGTTTCAAACAATCTGGCTAGGAGGTTTTGTCAGATTGCAGCCATCAACAGTATCAAAGGACTCATTGACCCATGACAATTGAGGAAGAAACCCTCCCTCCGATCCAATCAATGCTGGTTGATTACACTTTTGACAATGAGCAATGTAAGGTGGTGGAGTCAATATGACTAAACAAATCATCTTCAGAAAATAGTCATCTGATATTTCATCCAACAAATAAGGCTTCAAAGCCAGTAAGCTTAGGGTGATGGTTGGAACAAGCACTTGGTACAATTCCAAGAAGCGTCAATTGCTGGGTTACAAATCAACATAGTCCGAAACCATCACATCGGTTTCCATATGTCAACCAGTTCTGGGCACTACTTCGCCATTTTGTCACACCGCTACCCCTTTCCAAAAAGGTCTTTGTTTTCTTGTGCAAGTGTGGATTTCATGGTGCTTTAGCAAGATCGTTAGTGTTGCCAATGGTTTTTTTTCAAAAGTCAGTCTGGTCAACTCAAGTTTTGTAAGAGGAAAAAAATGGTGGCTTCAAACCGAGATCGCTCTGCTTTTCAATCCACTCTGCCGCACAAACACGCACTCGCGTCAGAATTCAACGGCCAACTGTGTGAGTAGATAGGTTGCCAAGTGTTTTTCACACTCCTCACAAAGGTGGAAAAAAGATGCTCTGAATCTGCGGGGATGTCTTTTTTGGGGGGGCATACTTAGCTACCATCGCTGCAAGGAAGACCCTCTCATAAACGGAGATAGGCCAAAGCCTAAACCTCCCAGCGAATCGAACTGCCAATAACTCCAAAAGAGAGAAGCCGAAGCACCCACAAAGGATGAATATCGAACCAATGGGGATTAAAATGACCCAATTATTCCAAGATCATTCCAAAACCCCACCTCAAATCACTTGAATTTTATCTCAAATCAAATGCAGGTCAAACTCTACTCCCGCAGTCTTTTCGAGGCATTGTTTTTGGCGACTAAGACTTTGAGTCGCGAGGTCAGCATTGTGGTAGGCATCACAATCCTAATCCTGATCGTTATCATTGCATACACACCAATCTGGAATACCTCCAAGTACGTAGGTTTCCTACATCAATAGGTGGCATCACTATTGGAACCTGCATTTTTCTTGTGGTGAATGGTCGCTCTGGCTGCAGTTGAGACCATGTCATGACAATTCCACGCAAGTATATGCACTAAATATATAGAAATGCCATAAAAATTAAATGTAATACCTAATATACAATAAACCAAGAAACATGATAATTCACCCAACATGAAGCAATGTCATGTTGGAAGGTTCCCCTACCAAGGCACTATGAACGAGGGGCGGTTAATATATATAATTTGCACAGATTAGGTTGCTAGCATTTCCAACTGGGTTATTCCTATACAGACACGACGGAGCGACACCACTACACTACGGGGGCCACACAAAATGCAAAGAGTGCTACACTTTGTGACACTTCCATTTTCAACTGTTTTCATTTTTGTTCGAGGGTTTGGTCACAAGTGGTATGAGTACTGCAAGGAAATCCCACAAAAGAAGCACCTGGCACCAAAAATGGCTATCCACACCTTTGTATACATATATGTATATATATATAAATATCACGCCAAGTTAGGCGATAACGTTTGGCAAATGTGATACCTAGTATCTTCCTCATGAGGAGACCAAGCCGCCGGGTTGCCGGTGCTCTCATCCCCTGGCGGAAAAAAGAAACGTCGTCCAGGATCACAAGCAACAAGGATGTTCAAGGAATGGTGAATCAAACTAGGAAATCTTGCTGGATTATGCTGGATTTCCAGACCAACTCATGATAACTTGACCCCCCTTTTTTCTCGGAAAAAAAAATATAAGCCTGAATTGTCATAAGATTTTGTGGGTTAAGGATTACCAAATACCCAGCTTTGAGGCGTTGCAACACGTCACTTGGAGAAAAACAATGGATTAAAATTGTGAAAATGAATAGCATTAGTATCGCAAGTTGAAACATTGCAGCAGTTTTTGCCTGTTCCTTGTTGAAACGGAATGTTTGATATCACTCTTGTTTAATGAACTTCTTTTTCAAAAGGTCTTATTGACTACTGGCTGTTTCTGTTCTTGAATAATCACATACAACAGGCTGCCCACGGTCTCATTGCAACAACCTCTGAGAACAGCAATACTTGTTGCAAAAAAACAATTAGTCTATCATCAGCCCAGCACCCAACAACCGAATCACCTGCTTTTTTTTCTTCAATGCAAAAGGGTCATAAGGAAACCATCCCACTCTTCAATGAACCTAAACGGTATTTCAATCTTTGTCCCCAACGAGTTGACAACACAAAAAAAACTAATACCATAAAGACACACCCCGATGGAACGAAAAAAAGACAACAACAACCCAACTGCAAAACACGTCATTCCGCCACAATCGTTTTTGTTTGGTCATCTTCCCTCACCTCAATCGACTTTGAAGCCTAAGTTGATGCTTGCCCTGGCGAAGAAACACAAGGAAACTGCGAAACTGCGAAACGGAAACTGCGGAAAAATCCCAACCCTTAAGTCATTGAAGGCTTCAGGATCAGGATCCTACTTTTGGTATCTTTTGGGTTGACTTCAAGATCAAGATCCAAAAATAGAAAAATCAGATGAATGAAGCCCTTCATGCACGGGGGGTCAACGTTTTTCCTATCAATTCTCAAATCTCCCAAAATGCTTCTATTGTTTGTTTTCGTTGCCCTTACCAAGTCACCCATGTGAAATTCAGGAGTCAATATGTTGGAAGCATCTGAAAGCCGAAGTGTGCAATTAAACGCAATGCCAAGCCGTCAAAGATTTGCCTCTTCTCATTGAAACGACTTTCATCTACAATGCCATAGCTGCATCCTGTTGTCACTTTAACTGCCCTGCCCTGTGTCTCTTGTTGGGAAGGAATTCCCCCCGCAACAGGAATCATGATCAAGATTTCCCATCGATCTGGCCAAATCATAATATTTCACCAACCTAGATTTCCCTTTTCCTCCAGCTTGGGCACTCCGAACTTGGTGAAATGCAAGATCCGGACCAACCTTTGGATCAGGGATCGTCCCTGCAAGCCAGGGGTGCATGCATCAAGCTGTTCTTCACATCTTGGATGGGAGAAAGCTGATGGTAAAGAAAGAAACGGTCGACCTCCAGCACTGACGATGACGGGATCTTCAAACGGACACAATTGGTCCAACCACGGAAACTCGCCCCAGATGGCCTTCGCTTCTTGAATTCAAAAACCGTTCCAACTTTCTTCAGCAATGCACGTAAAAAGATGCCAAAGTCTGCAGCAACTTCCAAAAACCGATAGTCTTGACCCGCTTCCCAAACAGTGATCTGATGATACAAGCGACCTTTCGAATCACGTCTGAGTCCCACATGTCCAGTTTGCTGTTGAAATATGACCAACAATTGATATGTGTTGACCCACTGACATACACCCTCTTCCGAGGACACCAGTTCGTACAGCCATCTGTAAACCACCGGAGCCATCGGACCCAATGTTCTGTAGCCCACTCGAATCAAAGTGCCAAAATCAAATTCCGGTTGAAGGTCGTGGCAAGAAATCCTGGAGTCGTCTTCTATTGAGTTAGCAGGCGTGTCAGTTTCATCCCAATGCTGAGCGTCTCGGACACGGATTTGGCTTTTACTTTGAACAGCAATTTGTCCGATGTGGACCATCAAACTGTGCAGATGTTCGCGTACAAAATCGATTTGTTGCAGTTCCTCACCCAAACGTGTCCACAAAGTGCGAAAACTGGAGGGGAGAAAATCCAAACCCCTAGCAGCACACACATCAGCCTGATCATTTCCATTAAAAGCCCATTGTTCGATCCTATCTGAGAAAAGGCAACTGTTCATGTGGGACCTAACTTTGATTACTTTAATCAACAAACCACGACGAAGAGCTTCTTGGTGCAAAGAGCCCAACCTAAGTTTGAGATCATGGTCTTGCAACATGGGATTATCGAAGATGAGGCCTGATTGGACGTCTTCCAGAAAATCAAAACCCAGTTGACTATCAGTCCAAATCCAGAAAAGTTGTTGACGGCCCAGTGCAAATTGATAGGCAGAAATGCAAGCAATGTACTCACCACGCAGAACTGTCTGAACAAGGCCCCAAACTGGTCCCTGTGCAATGGGATCGAAATCCCCGGTTTGAAGATTGGCCGCACAAAAACCCCAACTGGCCAAACGTCTGAGAGGTTCAGTTGGAAGACACAGCTGCCATCAGTAAACAGGTGCAATGGGCCCTCTTTCGGAAGTGCAATGTCACCGCAAAACACCCTAGTGAGGTCAGGCAGAAGATTCAAGGCTTCCTGGAAATCTAACAACGAAGCAGGGTAACACATCCCTAGACATGCATTTGTGCAAGATTATCTTATACATGGGTCGAACAGCCAAATGACTGAGAAAGGGTACATAGAGCCATATGACCGAGAAGTTCCGTGAAATTTTTGTCCTGGAAGAAAACAAAAAATATGACTGGTTACTGCTGGACAAAAAGCTCCCATACATGGAAGTTTTCCAACTAAACTTCTTTAGATATGAAATTAGGAGGGGATATATGTGTGTATATATACATAATTTCTTTTTTCTCGGATACATATGTTCAAACATGATTTTCAAACCTAGTTTGGTTTCCAATTTTGAATTCATGGAAAAGATTAACACCCAGTGCAGCGCTGGTTGTCGTTTTTTGTTTGTGGAACTTTTTCTTGCCTAGCTAAGGCACTTTGAAGGAGAACCCCCAAGAACATCTACACATTTATAGCTCTTAAACATGTATCTCTAATTTTTGGTGCTTCCAATTAACCAAGATTTACAAATGCAATTGTTTTGCCAATGAGAAGGAATTTCCAAACAGGATGTGGAATTGCCCCAATATATTGAAAAAACATTGAATTCTTTTGTCTCCAAGAAAAGAATTGCCTCAGAAGAACACCCTCGAATGCTTGCAGAAAGATTTATAGTTAAGACTATATTTATGAACCTTCAAGGGGGAAACTTTGAATTAGAATGGATTTTAGAGAAAAACATCTGAGAACACTGAACATTTTCCTTTCCTTTTACTTGAGTCGATTATGCCAGCATCTGGGGAGAACCAAGAAAGAACACATCGAGGGATGAATGCCCAATAACATGGTGATTTTGTGCCTCTTATAAGGCGCTTAAATACTTCAGGAAAAATTGGTCCAACAATTGTTTTTCTCCAATTTGGTCGCAAAAGCAAACACTTGGCCCGCTGAGCGCCTTTTTCCGGACAGCACTGTATAGCGAACAGTTGATCAAGATGCGTCACCTTTTAGGCTTTATATTCCAAGAACCAAACATTTTGATTCAAGAAACACATGAACATCTAAAACTTCCAGCTTTATAGGATATGTTTTCAACATGGTGAACTCTGAACTGCTTTTATATGCATTATAGTCCTTTCGGTCGCGCTGTCATGGACGGCATGTGCATCTTTCTGAGAAGGTGCTATGGCTGTGGTGGTTAGTGGGCTCAGGGTTCAAGCAGCAAAAACAGGGATATACTTTTCACAAATGTTGGAACCCTTCATTTGCGAAATTGCCACATTTCTGGCAGGTTCATCTAGGTTGAATCCTGTGTAAATTTAGATAGAAGAATCCTTTTTGTGCATGCTGTGAGTGTCGGCATCTGCAGTGAGCTGTCCAAGCTTCATCTCACCTTGCCACGCAGCCATGGGGGACAAAGCAAAGGATCATCATGAGGAGGACGAGTCCACGGAAGAAACTCCACTACAAATAGTGCATTTTTTCACTGGACAAAGTGGGATTTTTTTTTATGATGAAGTTCTTAAAGTGGATTCTGTTCTGGGTGAAATAGAGTCTTCAAATTTGATCAAGTAAGGAGAGCTGGTCGATCGATTCTAATGAGCCGCCAGCATTTGGACCTGTCAAAAAGGTATCTTGGTCAAATTTTTCTGATTTTGGAATTTATTTATTGGGGATCTTGACAACATGCCCTGAAACCTGAAAGTATATATTCCTGAAACTGCTATCAGTTTTGAATCAGGTGGAACGTTCTATTGGGCAATCTCGCCCTTATTCATCTCGTGCTGCTGGTGAAAGGCAGGGTGCAAAGACTCGTTCTGGCCCTTCTAGTTCCTGGGCCCTTATAAGTAATCTTTGTCTCAGACCCTAATTTGGGTAAGGAAAGAAGTAGCGCTAAATATATGAGATGTTTCTTTCTTTTATGGCCTTATAAGCTGACCCATGCATAAAGACCAAAATGGGAAATGTGTAACTGAGGCCCTGAGCCTCAATCTTCGAGTGGAAGTGCACGTTCTACTCGAGATCCTCCACATCCTGAAACCATTGAAGCTTGTGTGCAAGAATTGGACCAGTTCATGGAGGACCACCCATGGGATGTTGAAGATACCAGCACCTTGCCTTTAATGAAATAATGTTTGGATTGTTCTGTAGCTATTTTCCCCGAAAGGGAACACCTGTTCTAGAACACTCTTTGATTGATGTTTTGCTTTTGATTGAGGATATATCTGAATCTGAAGGCTATATATATATATATATACAAATATTTTGGCTGGGAATATTTCAGGGAACATAAGTATGCACAAAAAAAAGTTAATATTTTCTTCTATCTAGGGTTTGCCAATCGCTTGCCATGAAGTGAGGCTTTCCAATGGATGATGAGATGAAGAAGGTCATGTTTTCTGGCCCCATTCCTGACCATGAACGCAATCTCATTGAGCAAGGCCTCTCGTTGAAAATCTAGAAACGTTTGTTTTGTATATTCCAATTCCTATAGTCTGAATTTAATTCCTGGTGTGTTGAACTAGATTTTAAAGCTGGCAAGCTCAGGGTGGCATCCGCTATACGTCCTAAGAAGAACTTACAAACGTCTATGTTTGTTCAGTTGGCAGCGAGCCAAGATTGCCCATGCGAACAAGACCCGTCATGAGCAGGTCTTTGGAAAGATGGTTTCTTGGGGCTGACAACTAAAGGGAAGAAGGAACATTTTCCTACTTTAGTGAGTGTTTGTTTTTGTTTTTCTTGGGGTCTTCTTTCCCCAAATGGAACTGAACATCTTCTTCAGCATTTTCTGATTGTGACACAAGTTTGAGAACAACCAAGGAGAAGCTTGTAGATCACCTCGAGAAATCAATTGTTGCTTTGAAAAGCGAGGTTTGCAAGGGAAAGTACCCTGTTTCCACTGAAGCAGAAGCTTCCAAAACAGAAGCTGCGCAGTTTGTTAACAGCTAGATTCTGAGCAAAATGAGAATAATTGGAAGAAAATACCATTTGGCATTTTCAACATTCGGCACAAGAAAGTTCTTTCATGTTACTTCTTCCTTCAGACTTGGTAGACCTCTGGCTGTTTTGCAGCTGCCTTCCTGAATGGTCTGGTTTTTGAGTCGCCCCTGCGATCCCCAATATGTGAACCTACAGTTCTTTTATTCTTTATGTGTCTTAAGACTCCTGTTATAAAAAGGATTGTTTCCCGTTTGTAATTTATGGGTGTTGATGGGGTTGACTAGCAGGAGCGTGTGATCTACAAACGTGGCGGGGTGAAGAAAAGGTGTCTGTGATTTCACTGCATGGGCAGTTTTATTTTACATGCACCAACAAATATGACAAAGCATAATTGAATTTGTTGGCCCTTTTATAGCTCTGAAGCTTGATTGATTCTTAAGTCTGATAGCAGCTAAATATTTTCTAGGTCAACAAAAGTTTGTAGAATGTTTTCCAACAAAGCTTCCTTAGATGAAGCTGTGCCTTTTTGTAGCATGAATTTCAATCACCCAAGCATGAACCATAGTATTAATTCCTGGCTTCTTCAGGTGCTCTGGATGGCTTTGGTGAGCGTGACATGATGAGGCCGGTCCTGTCTGAAAAAAAAAGCAGAAATTCACAAATAGATTGAAACATAAATCGTACCCTTTAATCACAAGATTTGGCTTTCCTCCATGAACTAAAAAAGAATAGAAATGGAGATGATTGATTCAACCAAACTATTCATAAAGCCTGCACGCCACCGCTATCCATTCCAGGCATGCGCCTGTGGCAAGTGAGAGAAGGTGCCAAACGCCCCGGCCCTGCTTCTGCCTGCGGATATGGGGGTCTGTGTGATGGACTGTAAGGATGTTTTTCATTTTTGCATGTCCATGTTGTTTTAGGCTTTCCTGCTTGGACTGCAGCAATTTTGTTGTCAATCTGCCTCCAAAAGAAAATCTTGGTTGTCTAGGCTTAGATTTTTTGACAAGATGAATGTTTCTTCCTGTACATGTACTGTACCATATAAAGGTGAAAAACACTGAATAGAATTTCAGCAATTCAGCATGTGCAGTATATAAGAACCTGTGCGTTTAGCTCTTTGGTCATACATGGGAAAGCCCATAGATCGGCGTCTTGTAGCAGCTTATGCAGCAGCCTTCAAACAACAGGAGGTTCTTTCTAGCAGGGGCTTCTCGGTGCTAACCAATGTCTCTGGGAACCTTTTCAAAGCATCTCTTCCAACCCTGAAAGATGTTGAAGGAAACACGGAGGTGGGGAAAATGCACAGTTTATGCATGTACAAGGTTTCAAAAAACTAATTTCATGGAACATATGTTTAATATACATCTATATGTACATGCATGTTCTAGCTGTGGAGACCTGTGTTTAAGAACCCATTTGTAAAACCCTGTCAAGGTCATAGAAGCAATCATGATGACTTCAAAGGGGAGAGGGAGATTCAGTGCCCACATTCTGAAGGAAGCTTTGCTCGATTTCTTTTCAGAGGGCAAGCTTTATCCCAAAGGGATGTGTCGTGAGATGGAATGTATTCAAGCTTGGGCCTTAAGGAATGGACAAGCTATGCAGAGATTGGCATCTCAAATGTACATTAATGTATATATACTGTTTTCTTTTGTGTCGGGTGACCTCTGTTAATTTTCAATATTTGGAAGATATTTTGGGGGTAAATACATTGAGTTTGGGCCGCTAGTGAGGTCAATTCTGTCCCTTAATTCTTGCAGCCAAGGCAAGTCGCTTTAGGCTTTTGGCCCAGCGAGCTGATACTGCGAAACTCAAAAAAACGACAGCTTTGAAAAAAAAGCTGAAGGACCATGTTGATACTGGACAACATTTAAGGGAAAATGGCGTGGCGTTTTTAAACCTCAATCATACCCAATTTGCAAGTTTAAGGACTACTTTTGGGTTACTTATTTGTACTGGTTGACCAAAAATGAAATCATCTGAGGAGTATACGAAATCTCACCCGGATGACATTGAACCGATGGAGGGTTGCCAATTGGACACCTTATCGGAGTTGAGCTGGCCTTCATCTTCTTCTTCCGCTTCCACGACCCCATATGTGTCCTGCAAGGGCGATGAGCGGCTACATAGGATTGCAGTGCAGCTGGCTGAGGCCCTTGAAAAGGCTAAGTCTGGGGAACAAACACGGGGAAAAGATATTCCTGCTGACAATGTTGAAAAGTGTCCTGAGAAGAAAGTCGAGAAGAAAGTCAACATGGATAAGGTTTTGCCACAGCATGCTACTAGGCATCATTTGTTTTCAACCCAGATTGTTTTTTGCCATGAGAAACGCAAAATAAAACAAACACTTGATGGGTTTCCAGATCAAAACAAATTGTTTTTTGTATTTGATCCTGTACATGCAGTAATTATCCTGCTTTGTGACAATCTAAGGTACTCAATTCTCTTAAGGCCCAGTTGGAGGTTGAGGTTGCGAAACCATTTCCCCAGAGTGCTCAGTACCAGAAAGCTTTCAAGGCTGCAGAGGATGAGGATGACCCAAAGGGAAAGAAAGGGACAAAATCGAATAAGAAGAAGAAGAATTCCAAAAAACGCGCTGATGTGAAAAATATTTCCCGCCCAACTTCTGAGAATCTTGAGTCTATGGTAGAAAACCCTACATATGAGGCAAACAAGTATTCTGAATTCAGAAACATGTTTCTTAAGGATGCCATGGAAAGCCGTGGTATCAGTGCTAGGGAGGCAGCTCAGGAGTGGAACGTTTCCCGCCAGAAACGGAAGATGCTGGCCGGGCTTTCTGTTCCAGAGCTTCGCCGGAGGAGATTTATTGGTAAGGGTGAAATGGAAAACCCCTGGGCCATAGCAGAATCCTTGGAAAGGGATTGAAGCTTGCTTAAAGCCTTCCTGCTTGTTACAAAACTGAAAGGTATATATAGATTGGAAACCTGTACATGTTGGGAACTCTGTTCAATTTCATTTGTAATTTATGTTGTCTCAACAAGGATACATATGGCCCAAATTACCTATGAAAGTATAGTGGCAATTGCCACTAATTTCAATTGGCCATTCAGTTCTGTGTGAATTTCCACAGCCCGTCGGCCCTCGTACACTGGTATGCAACCCAAGTATGCATTGAAAAATGGTGGCCCCAATTATTTGGGTATGGAGGTTGATCTGATGGAATATCAACATCTTAGGCTAGCTAGCTCAAGCTGATTCGTTGAAGCTGCAGGCCCAAACATACAAAACATTCAGCAGTCTTGAACTTGAACCAAAAGGCTTTTTGCATAGTAAGCAGGTATACTGGAAATTGACCTAACCATATTTATAGTGTAACCTAACCAAACTGGGGTGATGATCGAGAGCTGTTTCAACACATGTCCAAATTTTCTGTCAATTGCATCTCAACTTGGTGCTTCGCCATGGTTGTATTGGAATTGCTTCGATGGAAGGCTCCAGCAGTTCTAATTCTGACGGTGGCCCTATTGGGGTCAAATTCCAAAGTGCCTCAAGGAGAAAACCTAGAGTTCGCAGAGTTCTTCTGTGGGGAAGGGCAAGTATCTTTGGCCATGTGGGCTATGGGGCTCCGTGGCAGTAGCCACGACATCAGGTATTCTAACCTGATGGATCTATGTAGCGTTTCTGGATTCGCGAGCCTTGTCTCAATATTCAATAACTAGCAGCCAGCATCATGCGCAATGATTGTTGTGAACTTGAATGTCAAGATCTGTTCACTTCAGGATGTCGATCAATGAACTTTGGAATATGAAGCCTGGGGCACTATGCCTTTTTGGGATCTGCTGCAACAGCTTTACAAGAATGATTCTTCTTTGAATTACTTTCATCTTTTCTCTTTTCTCGTTTAAGGGGACACAACACATGTGTTGAAAAAAAGGATCTGGTGGATTATATTGTGCTTTCTAGATTCTAGACTGTGTCTCCACTCAGGTCATCGTATACTGCTGGCAGGGATATCTGGAACGATTTTCTGGGAAACATCGGGTACGGATTCGTCCGTACAGGAAATCTTCTTGCTTCGAGGTTGGTGCTGATGCTCTTGGTATGTTCAAGCAGGAGAGTCAGGTGGGTCGTGGAACAGCCTGAGGGTAGTTCACTTCCCCATCACCCCCGGTTCCAAGAACTATTGTCGATTGTGAAGGAACCATGGTGGTGAATATGAGCAATTTTTTATTCTTCACCCCTTCAAATTCCCTCAATTCCCAAACCACCACCGAACCAAATTCATTTCATGAATTTTGAGATATTGTTTTGGTTTCTAAATCAACTGAGGTCTTCACATGTTCATTTTGGATGGGGGCTTTTGATGGGCAAACCCCAAAGCGTCATCGACTATGGTCCAACGATATGTCTCTCCTTGAAAGCATTTCCTCCATTGGCGGCAGCATGAGTAGAAAAGCCATGCAACAGCTCCCTGGTGCTCCGCTTGTCAAAAAGTACATCGACAAGAGTGGAAAGCAGAGAAGGATGGGAATACCGGAGCGGCTAAAGCAAAGCCAGTTTCTCGGATGGAAAAAACAACCGGTCTGTAGTAAAGTGTTTGGCTTTAAAAGAACTCAGCATGTCAATTGATCTATGTGTACCCTATATAGTAGGCTGTCTTTTCTTGGTGAACTAAGGGCTTATACAGCTAAATTTGCAGATCTTCTCGCGAAGCATGCTCGGACACCATTGAAGGTAGCTTGGAAAAACATGGCTATTGGTATGATAAATTGAATCTGAAAATTCTTCATCTAAGGACCAATTGCCACCTCCCCTCGAACTTCAAGATGTCGATTGGACATGTGGGGATGCGGAACTGTTTGAAGCAACATTTCTGCCTTTGCCGTCGGATGATTTGTCTAAGATTGGGGATATGTGGAAGGATGTACCTTGACTCAAGGATTGTTTTTTTCCTTAATTTCCATGGTCCCTCTATTTGATCCGCACTTCACCACTTCCAGGCCGAAATCCCTCAAGTTCTCCGGTACCTTGCTGGCTGCAAATACTTCCAGCCCAAGGGACGTTGGGTGCCTTGACCTCACATACGGTGCAACTGAAGAATTTATGGAACAACTGTTGACTTCAAAGGATCCGTATATATCACCTTATGTCAAATCCTATATAGCTGAAATTCTGCACCAAAAGATCCCAAATCTCAGGTCGGTATCTTTGAAAGATTGGATCTGAAGCACTTGGCGTAGCAGTTGGAACCGGGCCTTTTTTTCATATTCCAGTTTAATTAGAAATCAATTAGATGTAGGCAGGTTGACCGCAGTACAAGTTCTGTGGATGTGCTGCTGAAAATTCATACCGTGAAATTTCGTGATTTGACCGAGAAAAAACCCCAAATGACCGTGAAAAAACCGTGAAATTCGTGAAATCCACTCAGAGAGTTTTTGTAGAAAAAAACAAAAAATCTTGGGAAATGCAATGATCGGATTTGGGTTTATGAAAAAAACCTATGAATTCCCACTTTGAGACTTTCATGAAACTCGGCCTCTGCAGGATACATGTTTGGATATCTTGAGGTTTCATCCAGCCATTTGGTCACAATCAGGGTGGTAGTGTGCTATTAGAGGGTGGTAGCTATGTCGTCGATGCCATCCTTGCAAAACCTGCCATTCCCCATAGCTGAGCTTTCGTGGTCAAAGCTTGCTGATGTTCAGCAACATCTCAAGATTTCGAAGGCCGAAGCATACATGGTACTTTATCACGTTTTAGGGCCAAAGGATGTTCCTTGGAGAAACATATTTGGTCAATTCTATGTGGTGTAGATTTCCTATACTTATGAACTTGTAGCTAGGTAAATTATGTAAAGAAACGCTTTGAATTTTGTCCCTAAGACCTCTTCCTTTCCCTTTCCGTTGCACACTGCCCACATCTAAGGCTGAGGGCAATTCTCCTGAGGACCAGCAGGAAGAGCCTGAAGCACCCAATAAGGGACGTGCCAAAGCAAAAGCAAAGGCCAAAGCAAAAAGCAAGGCGGCAGAGAAAGAAGTTAAGGAGGTGGATGAAAAGAAGGATCGAAAGAAGAAGGCCCCAGCTGAAGATGAGGATAAAGAGGAGGCCGAACCACCAAAGAAGGATCGAAAGAAGAAGGCCCCAGCTGAAGGTGAGGATGAAGAGGATGCCGAACCACCAAAGAAGGATCGAAAGAAGAAGGCCCCAGCTAAAGGTGAGGATGAAGACGAGAAGACCGAACCACCAAAGAAGGATCGAAAGAAGAAGGCCCCAGCTGAAGATGAGGATGAAGAAGGGAAGACCGAACCACCAAAGAAGGATCGAAAGAAGAAGGCCCCAGCTGAAGATGAGGATGAAGAAGGGAAGACCAAAGCACCAAAGAAGCATCGAAAGAAGAAGGCCCCAGCTGAAGGTGAGGATGAAGAAGAGAAGACCGAACCACCAAAGAAGGATCGAAAGAAGAAGGCCCCAGCTGAAAATGAGGGTGAAGAAGAGAAGACCGAACCACCAAAGAAGGATCGAAAGAAGAAGGCCCCAGCTAAAGGTGAGGATGAAGAAGAGAAGACCGAACCACCAAAGAAGGATCAAAAGAAGAAGACTGTCCCAGCTAAAGAGGAGAAGGTTGAAAAAAAGGCACCAACGAAGGCTCCAAAGACGGATCAGACCCCAGCTGTGGAAACTGACTTGGAAGGGTCTGAAGCAAGTACTGAAGTTACCCGATCGAGAAAAGCACCAATCGAAGATGAAGTTTTCCAGTGTCCGAGCCCGGAAAAGACGATCCCTGAGAAGACTACGAACACTGAAGCTGATCCTGATGAAATGAAGAAAGCAGAGGAAGAGAAGCAAAAGAAATTGGATGATGAAACAAACGCAAAGAAGGCAGAGGAAGAGAAGCAAAAGAAATTGGAGGATGAAGCAACCGCAAAGAAGGCAGAGGATGAGAAGCAAAAGAAATTGGATGATGAAGCAAAAGCAAAGAAGGCAGAGGAAGAGAAACAAAAGACTTTGGATGCTGAAGCAAAAGCAAAGAAGGCAGAGGAAGAGAAACAAAAGACATTGGATGCTGAAGCAAAAGCAAAGAAGGCAGAGGAAGAGAAGCAAAAGAAATTGGAGGATGAATCACGAGCAAAGAAAGAAGAGGAGGCGGAGAGACAAAAGAATTCCCAAGCTTTGTCTGAGTCGCAACACACTCAATGGTCACTTGATTGAATCATCTATTTTCAACTGAGTTCCATATAGGAATTGGCATGATTATGTCATTATTATGTTCACGTATGATTGCCTTTGTGTTTTTTCAATTTACAATATATACATATATATATATCTTGCCATGACTGTGGTACATATGTTTGTGTTCTTTCTGACATCTTTTTACCATGTTGACAATTAAGGTCATGCAACACGCTCCAGCAAGCCATCGCACTGGTGCAGAAACAGCGACCGTTTGAGTCCCAGGAAAGGGAACCTGACTCGATCTCGACGGCCACCACAATGATGATTCCTGGCAGCACCAAATGAAAGAGCTGTGTATACAGACAATCTGTTAATTGATAAGAACTTGTATCCACTAGCAACATGATGTGGCAGTTGCTTTTGATTGCAACAACTTGTTTTCATCCATAGTTGATGTTTCACTTAGGCTGGGAGAATCTCAACCTATGGGTGATGGTGGTATGGCAATGCCTGAACTACTTTCAGCGGCATTGGAACGTATCAAACAAATGGAAGGCCAGCTGGCTGAAAAGGGAAGTAGTCAGTCAACAACTGGGCCCCGTCCAAGTTTGAAAAGATCAACACAACTCGACAGCAGTGCCGAGAAGGACCTAGATGGGATTTCAAAAATGCTTTGGTGTTTGAGAAATAGTTGGTTCGTTTTTGAATGTATACGGTATACCTCAAATGAAGGTTTTTTTTTAATATTTCTTTCGTCTCAAACCATAACATTGGACACACTGATCTGCAACCTCTGCAGGAAATCCTGCCTGACAGGCAGTCTGATGAACCATTTGCAGCATCTGCTTCCTCGCCTGAAGGCAGTGATGTAGGAAAAGGTGAAACAGGTAATGGTTCTGGCGCTGATGCTCTGGTTGAAAAAACAAAACCCGTGGAGACCAAACCTTCTGATACTAGCTTGGAAGAATTGAATGCCATGATATTGAAAAATCGTTCTGACCGAGCTGATGAACTTCCCAAGCAGTCCACTCCCAGTGTTCCGGGGGAAGTCGTCAATTGGGTGACCCACAAGAAGGAAGGGATGCGACTTAAACGTCTCATGGAGGAGAGCAGTGAAGGTCGCAAATTTCCACATATGCAAGAGATGTGGTGTGGCAGCGCAGCTGATTCTTGGTTCTGGAAAAATCATCTGTTGCTTTAAAAACGCTTTCCTCCTTTATAAAATATGAAGGTAAGTTTTTCATATTTCCGAACTTCGGCCCATGTTTTTGTTTGCTCATTTAATTGCCCAATGACTGATCCCCAGGACCGCAGGAAACTTCTCCAGCAATGGGTGGAAAGCGAACAAGACCCCAGCTGCATTGAGGCTGACTTGGTGATTTCCAAGAGTACTTCAAAGAAGAAACGTGGCACGAAAGAGCTACTTACAACAACGGAGATGATGAAACGCGAGATTCCTATGGAGAAGATCAGGGCCATAGTAGCAAAGGGAAAGGGCATCCCAGATGAGGACTGCCCTGAAATTGCCAGTTTGACGAGGTTTTGGATCAATACGTCAACTCAAGAAATAGATGAGGATGAAGCAAAACAGGAACAACGAGTCAAGGTTGCAGGTACAGCTTCATCGGGCATAGATGCAGTCTTTTCCACGGCAGATGCTGGATCTATGGGTGCCCTTGGGGCAGACAAAATGCAATCTATCTTGGAAGGGCTTCCTTCAGCTGAAGGACTTGGGGTGGGAATGCTTTATTCAAAAAAGTTAGTCATGAAGAGTAAATCATTTATTGACTATTTATTCTTGAACTTGGCCACTCATCCCTCCACACTGGCCTTCTCAAATGTCAGGAAGAGACCAGTCTCGGCAACAAGAAAGTGCACCTCGAGCAAAGGCGAAGGCGAAAACCAAAGCTAAGGCAAAAGCCCGGGCGAATCACGTTGATGAAGCCAGGCCAAAAACACCAGAGGATATCAAATCAGAAGTCAGTCTGGTTCTTAATATACATCCTTTTAGCTACCTGAAAGCATGGCCATTGATCAAAACATTTCTTCATGTAGTCTTGGAATTTCAAATTGGATTATGATTTCAACCTTGCACTTCTCAGGTTCAGCCCTCAAGAAGGAATTGACTGCGGTGACAAACTTGTCCCTGGAACTTCCACAAAAGAATCCCTTGCGGACCAATTTGGAACGCTACAAGAAGCGTATTGAGGAGTACTTGGATGAGTTTCTTGGCCTTACATTTCAGTTCTTCGAGTTTTCAAGTTTCAAGTCTTCATTTTTGAACATCAACCAGTATAATAAACTATACCCCAAAATTCAAGTCAATCACTGCACCAACATCTTTCTAAGGATGAAGTCGCTGAAGACTGCGGCTGATATTTCTGATATGAAGACTGAAGTGGAGGAAGAGGCTTAAGTTAGTGTTAAGCCATGTATTTTCCCTTTCACTCTGTATCATCCTGTTCCCTTTGGCCAGGTGAAGAGGCTTCGTATGGCCAAGGCTCAAGCTAGAGCTGTGATCTCTGAACTCAAGAAACAGGGCACGGCCTAAGTGCTGGCGCTGTATGTCTGCGACTGCTTTGGGTGTGTTGGTGATAAGCAAAGTAAGACTCTACCATATGTGGAATTTGAACTGTTTTTTCTTGTCTCTGATTTCAAGATGATACAAATAACCATAGAAACATATTTGCTGATTCTTCCACCAGAGTTGTCACGTACTTTTTGGGGGCTGCCATAGAACCTTGCCTATTGGAGCTTTAAATTCTAACAAAGAATATGCTTATCATGAAACTCGTACATACTTCAATTCATGCTCTTTGGCAGGGAGGGTGGCTTTTCTTTTTGAAACTTGGGAAACCCATCAAAAATCTACGATGGGATGGTGATTGGTTCACATATGTTGCGCAAGAACAGCGTGTGTCCGTAGCTTTGGTAGCGATCTTGGTGGAGGAGTCATTATCCACTTAGGTAGTCGCATGGCCCTTGAATCCTCATGTTACAAATGATATGTAGATAGACTTTGAACTGCGGAAAAAACAATGTCATATATGACTAGTCCAACAGAGACAGATAGATATTTTCACATAGTCTTTAAGTCTTTGAAATCTGAAAACTATATGTAGATAAAGTATACTATTCTATATTGGTTTGTCAATGGTGTTCTGCAGGGCTCAGGGCTTGGGGTGCACTACAGGTGGACAAGTGACTCAACAAGTATGTAGGGCGCTGGATTCTGTGAATGGCGTGGAAAAAAAATTGGGTATGGCATGAACATTTTTCTCTGATCCTATACTATGTTCATTTCAGTAGAACGATGGGTGGTTATTTTCATACCAAGTTAAGTTAGCATGCACCACCCACGCAGGTGCAGAGGTTCCCAGCCAACGTCAAGATGATCTCGTTCACCTTAATGACTTGTGTCTTGGTGGAAGTCAAGCAATAGAACCATTCAGCTTTTTTGACCCCATTTATGGTGAATTTTCTTCAACTCAGCATTTTTGAGGTTGGCTTCGGGAATTGGTTCTGGCAATTCTTCAGTGAAACATGCGAAAGAAGTTGGAGAATTATTTCATTCAAATGTCTTCAAAAGGCCCCTTGGTAGCAAAATGTTGAAAAAAGAATCATCTTTGAAACCAAAAATTTGAGTCGTTGATGTCTCATTACAACTGAGTCCCATCAGCCACACTGGTGAATCTATGGTACATCACGCTGCGAAGAAAGCTGGAATTTCACTGGGGTGCGATCTACAATTTCTGGATCTTCCTGTGTGCTCTGGTTATGATAGTGAGGGCTCACCACAACTGGAAATTCAAGCATGGCCATTTCTACTTCCATCAGATCTCGTTTCTCAGCTGATTTGAAACCTGAAACCAATGTCAATGTTTCATATTTGGTCTTAATTTCTGTTTTTGCTTTGTCCACCCATGGCTAACAAGGCCCAAACCATCGTTGACAATGGCCTTCTGAAGTCATTGGTGGGCCTGGACAAGCTGGAGGAGTATTGGCAGCATATGCTCCATGATTTTCCAGATCATCCCGCAGCCAAAAGCCCATGTAGCTCTGTGCCCATTTCACTGTATGGTACTTTGAAATGTATTGTACATTTTGTGGATTTTAAACTTTGTGATTCATAGTTCAGATTCAGGTAAGTAAGTACCATGTTTTTTGTTGTATACCATGTATTTACCACCACCATAAAATTTGGCACATTCTGTTTCGGAAATTGGGAAACTTAGGTGACGAAGGGTCAGCACTTGGTGGATCCTACATGGTATTTCACTGGCAACCAGAATTATCACCATGTCCTACGAATTCTGGAGCAAGCAGGTTCTTGATCACTACAATCCCATCTTCAGCTTACATGTACGACGGTGATGTCAATATCACGCTGCAATGTGCCGGGAATCATATTTGCAATTCACTGTCCAATTTCAAACTATCAATTCCGAATGCAGTTGGAGAAAATGTTTCCTGGTGATTTTTTCAATTGATTTTTTTACGATTTCAATCATCTGATGTTGTTTCTCACCATTTTTTCCCACCATAGGGGCCTCTCCAAACACGATGCTCTGTCCACTTTCATGGCGGCGCTTGGAATCTAAGGCGATTGAACTAGATATCTTTGTGATGAATTTCAAGGGTGACTGGAAGTACCTCTGGCAACTCTTTAACCTGAAGAGATATGCGACGAAAGAGGAGGCGCCTTGAGGTTTTTCTGGCCCACAGTTTTTGGGGTTGTAAAGTTGTTTGATCCCACTGAAATCCCCAAAAAGTGTTTGTTTTGAAGGAATGGTTTTAAGTCCAACAATATTTCCAAAGTTTCTTTTGACAAATGCAGGTTTGGGGCCCATCTATATCCCCAACCTTTTTGCTTTCAAAGCATGGTTGTGGTCCCAGCTAATTACTCCCCAAGTTTTTGTTGCCAAAGAAAAGGTTTCAGGTCTACCCAAAACATTGTGTATAAACACAGAGCTCCCCTCAAACTCTGATTAGGTATGTTGGAGATGCCGAGCTACAAAGGGCAGTTTAGATCTTTCAATGGCTTACACGAATACAGCTTCAGATGCCCCCTGGCTACAAACTGAGTATCAGGACATCCCATGGGATGTGGAGCCAAGCTTGGCCCGTCTGCCCGGGTTTCGAATTGAAATGTTGGGGCTGGACATCCTACATATATTCCACCTAGGAGTTGGTCGAGACCTTATAGCTTCAGCTCTGAAGGTGATTTGTGGTACAACAGTTTTTCATGGAAGAAACCTCGACCAGAAACTGCAACATGCTTCAGGTTGGCTAAAATCATGGGCGAAGACAAACAAGTTATCGCTGGCTTTGCGAAAATTGACAAAAAGCAATATGAACTGGAAGAGTAAGGAGTACCCCGAGGCCCATTGTAAGGGATTCGATTGCTACGTGATTTTGAAGTGGCTGGTATCAGGCCCTCTTGCAAGTGAGAACGCTGCAGAAATTCCTGATTCTGTATCTACTGCTTTATGGGCGGCCAATTCTTTGATGAGTGTTCTCATGAATGCTGACCGATTTTTAAATGATGATCAACAGCTACATCGGCGTGTGGTGGGACTTTTGCTGGTGCGAACCTACATGCAGCTCGCAGCTGATGCTCTGAGGAATCAAAAACGATTATGGAAGATTCGACCGAAGTTTCATTTACTTCACCATTTGGTTCTGGACAACAGATTGCAAAATCCCCATATGACAAGTACTTGGATGGATGAAGATGCTGTCAAAAAGTTCATGTTGATCAAGAAAAAAACGCATGTGCGAAGGTCCACGGAGCGAGTTCTCAACCGGTGGCTTTTGAACTTGAAAAGTAAACTTGTGGAAGTGTGCGCAGCTGAACACTGGAAAAAAATGACCTGAACTTGGATGAAATTGGGTTTGTGTGATTGTTTTCTACTGTGCATGTGTTCTCCTGAAACAAGGTATATTCCAAATTTCAAGTGTTTATGTATATGCCATGTGTTCCTAATTTCACGTGTTTGAAGGGCCGCAAAAAATCTTCCAGATCCAAGGTCATATTTGAATACAGGTAAATCCCCTTTAGGTACGTATACAAGCATGCATATATAGATATTTCAATTTCTATATGTAGAAATGATACTTATAGTATGTGATCGTGATGCTAAATACAAACATATTCACATGTATATGGAAATAAGATTTGTCCTTGAAAAAAACATCCAACCCTCAAACATTACAAGTCTATGTATTTTTCACCCAAAGGAAAGCTACCCTTATTTCACTGTAGCTTTCCTTTTGAGTTAAGCTGAGTTAAGCTCAAGTTTGCTCAATGTCAAGATCCATGCAGGGACTATAAAGCCAAAAAACCGAGAAATTCCGTGAAATTTTGCGTTTTTGAGATTTGACTGTTTCAAGGCCCTATCTTGTGCGAATGGACCCATGTAGGGGATAATCTTGCACAAATGCATGTCTAGGTCCAGCCGTGTTGCAATGTGCATTCAGGAAGTTCGTCTAACTGCTGGAAAAATTCCCGAGGCAACTTATCACGAACATGCTGGAAATGAGTGCAACTGAAATGTCGATGATGAATGGAGTCCTCTTCGCTACAACAAAAAGGGCATATTTTATCAGGTACCTTTCCTGTGGCAAACTGCTTATCCCTGGTGAAAAACGAACCATTGAGCACTACTCGAAGCAAGCCTTGAGATTCTGAATCCCAATGTTTGCGTCCCCATGTGAGAGCAGAGGACATGTGTTCAAGGCCTTGGAAACCTTCCCTGGTCGAAACAGTGGCACCTACCCGATATTCCCAAGCAGCTACAAGTCTGGCGTGAAGAAGTTGCAAAGGACAATGGAGAATGTGGAATGAAACGCCGACCTGATCTTCAATGACACCTTCACCCATCCAAGTCCAACCAACGCTATGCAAACGAGATAAAAACACCTCGCAAGGTCCAGGACCACGAAGTGGTGTGCTCTGAGAGGCAAGGCCGTTCAGAATGGGAAATGCGACATCTGGAATGCAAAAACGACGAAATGCACGAAATGTCGCCACCAGGACATGAAATGCGGGGTCATGTTTAGGATGCAAAATGCCTCCAAATTGCAACAAAGGGTTGGCTCCTTTGCGATCGAAAGAAAGACTCTGCATGGCTTTACTACGAAATTTTCGAAAATGTTCATCTCCTAAAGGGACTCCTGCTGAGCCATGCAAAAACCTAGGCCAGGCAACAACTGGAAGTAGACGAAGTTTCTGCTCAATGGGGGCAGTACTACGTTTCATCCAATGCCAAAACTGGGTGCAATGTGCAAAACGATCAGTGATGGTATGGTTGGAAGCAACACGACTATAGGAGATATGGCCACCAAGGTTACGAAGGTGCAATTTGACAACCTTATGCAAATCCCTGAAGTGTTGGCGGAAAGCTGCAGTTGTACCCCAAAAGAAAGTTTTGCGTTCATCCAATGTTAGGCCGAGCATGTCACAAAACCGACTGACCACCGTCATACCATTAAGAACATCTTCAGGAGAAGTCCCAGTGATTTGCCAATCGTCAACGAAAGTCCAAAAGCACGATTCAAGATGGTCGGAAAAGGAGACAGCATGTAAAGCCAAGTTCACCATGAACATGGCACACACTGAAAGGGGGTCCCCCTCCGGATAGCCATTGGTTGTTAAAAGGGGTCGTCCAACCCCCCCTTCCACCACAAAGCGTCTCTGCATATTGGTCAATGCTTGGCACCATGTACTACAAAAGGCTGTGGGCAGGTGTAGGAGTCGGGCCAGTGCAAATATGGGAATTCTCGGCAAAGCATTAACACACTTTGTGATGTCAGCTATGGCACCAGCTAATGGTGGACCACCATTATAACTAGCTTCAACCTGACAAGCAATGGACCGCCAGATATCAGCTGTTTCATGGCGAGGACGATTGCCGATGAGCTCTGCTGGAGCCCTTGCTGAGAGGTATTTTAAAACTTCCCTGGCTCTGATGGAGCTCCAGCAACGGTACACCAGGCTGAAAACGCAAATCGGACGGAATTCATGGACAAAAGGCAACTGTCCGGCCAACGAGATCCTGTTTCAACATGAGCCACGATCTGCAACAACTTGTCAACCTGGTGAGGACCCATGTGGAGGAGATCAAGGCGTGAGATGCCGTCGGGGCCAGTAGCCGATCGTTGTTTTCGCCTACGAACTGCACAAGTCCAAACAGTGGAAGTAATGGGTTGCATGTCCATCGGCTGTTCTGAGGCTGGCAAGACTCGGGTGCACATGTCGATGAACGGTTGCCGCCTATCGGGGTCAGAATGTTGATTACGACCCCAATATTTCATCCACAATGCTTCAAATTCCGTCAAGACTTCAGCTCGCTTTCCCAAATGAACTTTCTGAGTGACTGTGGATCCTGGCACAAGATCTTTGCTTTGGTTAAGGGCAAATTCAGAGTCCCTAATGCAAGTCGTGTGCCAAGGCTCCTGGCCAGCATACAAAGGGCTATCTGACATTAAGCCTGAAGGTGTGACCCGACATATCAATCCATCTTCGCTAACATCTGTGATAGTGAAAATGTTATGGCGAGAAACCGTCTGGACTGACATGGCACGAGGCATAGCAACATCATTAAAAACCTTCACCTGATTGGTCTGGCGATTATGCTTAGCAATGTTGATACGTTGACTCCTCAATGCTTTTTCAAAATTGTCAAACTCCATTTGAAATGTGGCAAAGATCACTGTGGCGATTTTCAAGTCAGGCATAAGGACTGGCAAAACACACGGTGCATCCTGGATAAAGATTGATCGCTTCAGCCAAAATGTACGAAAAGGCATGGAAAAACCTTGGGCATTCAAGATGGATTGCCACAATGCAGTGCCATGTTCAACATGGGAGGACTTGAAATCTCGGGCTGACAAAAGAGCGACGAAACTTTGCATCCTACGAAGTTGTTTCAACCATTGAACGTGCTGGAAATGTTCACCCAAGAAAGACGGATTGATTTCCCCCCTTCTGGCATTCTTGTTCGGTGGTATGGGTTGACGACAATGCGTAGGAGAAAGAGTCAAACTACGGCCCCTGTGGATGGGCTGAAGACCAGGTTTCTCTTGTGTCAACAAATCTTCATGAACCGACTGTTCCACATGGGTCATCAATTGTTCGATGGTGCTTTGCAAATTCTCTGGATCAACCTGAACATCGCATTGCGGGTTAAACGAAGCACTCACTTCCTCCCAAGGTAATGGAGCCGGTCGACGCCACATCGGGATGGGCTGGAAGGATCCAAAAGGTCGAAAGTGTGCTGATAGCACTGCGTGATCTGGGAAAAGATCTTGGTTGATTGAGATGTCGGCAAGAAATGGAATAAGTTCTGGGCTAATCCAAATGAAATCTTTGATGCTCGATTTCTTACATGTGAAAGAAGGTTCTCTGCCCCGAAGAGAAGCGAAATGTTGTTGGATTTCCACATTAAAACCCTGTTGGCGTAATGTGTGTTCCTGAGGAAGCAAACCCGGATGTTGATTCCAATCTCCCATAACTATGCGAGGACCCTGGCATTCAAAAACTATACGATCAACCACTTTGGCCAATAGTTCACCTGTTTTGGAACGAGTAGCAACCTTGGTTGGATGCCGTGCATAGCCGTAACAAACTCCACATTTGACCCAAACATTGTCAATATGGAAAGCTGAAACATGGATACGTGCTTCATTCAAAACTGCATCATCCCATGAGGTCGGCAAGTTGCGACCAGGAAAACTAGATAAAAACCCCACCCCAGTTGATTTACCGCCGATTACCCCAACGGCTGATCGAATCAATGGAGCATTAGAAGAAGAAAAGTACCGCATTTGAATCCCCCGGATGGATAGCTCCTTTCGGAACTGGCACAATCCTTCAGCCGTAAGATGGCTTTCACAAACGCTGTACACTCCTTGAGGCAGCTGGTGAACTAGAGCTGCTTTTCCCAAAAGGCCAGTGGGGTTCACTGAACCGATGATAGGGCCTGGATTGGCCGCTTCCCCAAAACGTAATGAAAACAAAAGAACAAGATAGCCTAAAAAGATACGAGGCCAAAACTTGTAAAACCCTTGTTTGAACCCTTGATGCTTGGTGGCACGACTTCTTGCAAAACGACATTGGGTGTAAGAAACCCCTGATGTTGGCGGTGTTTCCTCAATTGATAAGGCAGAGGATGAACGGAAACTGCATGGAACGAAATCACAATGTGAAGAATCTCCCACCTCAGATCTCGGAAAGACAATCCCACCTTTTGAGCACCAGCGGTCTAGGACATGGGTCGCCAGGTGAGAAATGCCAACAGGATCTTTGGCAGAAGGGCTGCAAGTTTCCGAAAAGGACTGAAAATAAATCTTGAGGAACCACCATGTGATCCAATGTAGATCCACAAGAAGAAAAGTGCAAGCTGCAACAAAACCTGTCTTCGCAGGCCTTGGAATGTGGATGACCTTCATCCACCATTGGACACCGTCACTCATGTCTTGCCTTTTTAGACAACAACATCTCGATCTGGCTCAACTGTTCGGTCATACGTTGATCAAGATGTGAGTGGAACGAATG
>OMLO01000471.1_pt1 | contig 26081 bp, 10 predicted proteins | sample 1674811 | NCBI WGS metagenome assembly OMLO01 (sample SAMN06265003, study PRJEB25207) | coral metagenome | isolation source: Coral host | place: Mexico:La Bocana,Puerto Morelos, Mexico | collected 2008-11-13
CGATGTTTTAACCCATGCCTTCTCGGCTGTTGTTGGCACGTGTCACTGGGAATAGTTTTAGAGTAAGGATCGAAGGAATGAAACTATTCGACGCATTTGTCTTCCTTAGCAGGGAACAAATATCATGGGTTGGAGTTACATTGAACGTGAAAGTTTTTTCTGCAGTAATAAACAGGTTTTTGCTTGTTTTCCTTTTTTATGCGGCAAATGGTTGTTCACGCTGTGCGCGGACAGTTAACGTTTAGTCTACAGATAAGACAACAGTTGCAGCTGGAATTAACCTGCCGTTTAATGGCTATTGAGTGTTTATTTTCTGTTGTTAATGCGCCTAAGGGAATAGTTTCTCAGAGCATTCAGATCACACCTTATGTTTTTCAATTTAAATGAAAAAAAAAAAAAAAGAAAAAAAAAACAAGTTCGTATTCGAAGAACGCGAGTCGCGCGTTTCTTTTAGACGCTAAAACACATGGCGCGGTTTATTTCCTGTTTTGGAACTCTGCACCAGAATTTCAAACTACTTTCCCCGGTAGACGGCGGATATTTAGACCGAAAAACTCGCTTTGTTTCAATTTTTGGTCGTTTAATCACCCTTTTCCTGTGTTTTAGAAACTCAGGGCGACCAAAATGATGCCGGAACAACTAGATTCCAGTTTCGCTGAAATGCAAACGTCGTATCTCTGTGCGCAATGGAATTGGTCTTTTGCAAACCCCTTCTTAAAATTGAATTTCACTGAGCGTGTTTTCTCACTTTTTACTTTTCATCTTTTCAATTTTTATACTGCTTTTTTTTCAATGGCTTATTTGTCTTTCACGCAAGATAATAAACGAGAGAACAAAGTCGTTGAGACTGAAATAAAAAAACTTAAACAGATGCCTACTTGGAATTAAGAAATAGCAAAAAAAAGCCTTGAACTTTTTAAGACCAAAATATTAATTTCAAACAGTAATAATTCTGTCTTTGAAACAGGCTGGTTGTTTGATCAACTGCCAATCTCAGAATTAATTTTCCCTTTCCCTTTCTTTTGAGTTAATTCGCTAATCACTTTTACTCGAGCTACAAAGATTATGTTCTGTAAAGTGTTACGCCGTGTTCCTATTAATAAGCTTCGTGGTTTAAAAATTGTAAGTTTTTTTTCAAAACCTGACATAAAAAGAGCTGGTTAAAAGCACTGTGATGCCATTGTTCTTAAATTTATTTCTTATTGATCAACGAAGATTTCACTTTTCAACCTTTTAATTTATGTTTTCCCTTTTCCCGCTTCGGAAATACTTACCGAACATATTTTTGAAAAGCTGAATTTAAGTACGTAGTATTCGAAATTATTTAAATGGAAATAAGGATTGTTACTAACGAAAACGTGGCTCTCCATGAAAACGCGAATTTTAAAAACCCGTTGTAACAACTCAATTTAACAGAGATAATGTGTTTGCGTTTTTTTTGGTACCCTGAAAACTGGACCAATATCGTCTTTGCAATTAAAGGTGGTTTAATTCATTGCAGATTATGAATCCAATCGAGGAAATGTTTTTTGTTTTGTTCAGGCCATCTTTTATTTTAATTTGTTAAATTTACTCCGACGGGCACTTTTCTTCTAGCCAAGTCTTCTGTCAATTTCACGTCGATTCCTTGTCAGCTTCGACGACTTATGCAAACCAACTCGACCTACGAAACAATAGTACCTTGAAAGACTTTGAACGAAAAGCTGTCATTTTGCATGAATTAAAAAGACAACTAAAGAATGGCTAATGGTAACAGCTGTTCCTGTTTGAAGATGTCTACGAAAAGAATATAAAACATTGTAAAGATCCAAGGATCAACAGAGAAGAACACTGTTCAAAATACAACGACGCCATGCTAGCTGAACCGTGCCGTGATAATAAATGTACCGAGCATTTTTAACGTCCCTGAAGAATTGCGACAAGGAACGTCAGTAAGGTAAATTCTTAGGCTATCTTTTGAATTAACTCTACATTTTAAATTATAAATTGTAACATGTACTGTAATGGTTCTCTATATACCGTGTTATGCCTTGCAAGTCCTGCGTATCCAGGTTTAAGCGAACGATTTAATGAACTTTGCGTACATGCGGTTTTAGGGCATATTTTACTGTGAAATTCGTTTCTCGTATCAACGCTTTATCCAAGGCCAAACTCTTTAGTCAAATTTAGAAGCGCTATAAATTGGCCATTCGAATCTTAAACGAAGAAAATTTTTCAACGTGACCAAACCTCTGCACAGGATTTTGGATTTTTTCTTTTACATTTTTGCACACTGCTATACGTGTCGTCCTGTCAACTCTTCTATTCAATAGTCCTAAAAGAACATATTTTTTTAGCTTGCCAGCTTGGTCGAAGGTGATTTCCATTAAGCGCGTATAACATGTCGTTCGTTCTGTAACTAAAGTGTTAATCGGTCGATCAAAATAAAAACAGTACGATGAGTTTGGCTTTCCCCTGGTTGGTTTGTAAGGGGAATATGGATTTACAGTCATGAAAAAAAACATAGATACCTTACCACGGTTGTTGATGACTGAGTGCCCAAGTTACAACCATCGCGGGAGAATTTATAGCTTGTTATAACAAAGAATAAACGGCCAGTTTGTATCATTACTTACAGCGTGCAAGCTTGCCATAACAGAACGTGGTCGTATATTGGCCTTATAGATTACAGATTTTGGTTATGTTCTTCCGTAGACATTTTAAAGCCGAGTATAACATAATCGTGTTTTTTGGTAATCTTTCGGAGCGACCGCAGTTGGTTTTCGGAGCTTTAAACAAACACGCGACTCATACAGCATGTCATATGCGTATTCGAAAGTTTCCAGTGGTATGTAAATTTTTTGTACAAAAAGGCTTCCCTTATCCGTTTAAAAATTCGCTCCTTCGTTTAAAAAAGCCCGTGTTAGGACCGAAATTTTCCAACTCAGTAAGAAATTAACTAAAGATGTTTTTAAAGTTCAGCTCGCACAGAACAGAGAAATAAAAGTTATTTAGATCACCATTGTTCGTGCTTCATAATTATAGCTGCCTTTTTATGAAAGTCATTTGATAAAAATGGCTTAATTAGCGGTTTAGCAACTGATCGAAGCCCGAAGAATAATTTGTGACCCCCCAGGAAGGGGGGAGAAAATTGTCACTCGCTAATGCTTCGATTTACAAGCTTAAGTTATGGGGGCTTTTTGTTACCCCCACGAAGATATTGAAATGAAAGCACAAACAAGTTTCGAGTGGTGAAAGCAGCGTAAAAAAACCAAGCAGAGGGTTTTAAAGCTAAAATGTAAGTAAATAGAGCAGTAGTTAAAATAATTCCGCGCTAAATGTTGTTTTTAAAGTGAACATCATATTTGACGGAGTGACAGCGGCATTTTATGGCGCCAAGGTTACAGGACAAGAAATGTCGCTCGCACGGTGATAAGCCGTGTAGTACAACCTCGATTTAAGTGGATATTTTGGCAATGTCCTTGAAAAAGCTGCTCTCGTTGAAAACCAGGACCACCTCAAGGATTTTTCTAAATATTTATATTTGGCTTGAAACAGAAAAAAACCCAAACCTTATGATTAGAAAGATTCAAATTCAATCCCAGACTTCTAGAATACCTAGCCTACAAGTGGCTGATTTTTAAGGGTGTTTTCATAGTGAATACATAGATTTTGTAACCGCAATGTTCAAGTTAAATTCACTGCCCCATTAGAGCTAGTATTTGCATTCTCTTTGCCGATAGCCACAGTGAAACCTGCGGGGTACAAAACGTTTGGATTCGATAATTTATGTCATAAATCAGTCATGAATTCTCGACAATAAAACAGACAAAATTTGTGGAAAAAGTGGAATTTTATCAACAAAAGTCAAGGTATTTTGTAAGATCTACAATTTTTTTTGTAAGATCTACATTGAAAATTGCATACAGTAACCACGATTTAGTTATTTTTTAGTTGTTATTATACTGCAGGTCACAATAATAAGAAGTGTCAAATAGCTTGAAAGCGAAGCTCCCAGTGAGCAAGCCCCCTCATGTATTCCACACAAAGTAGAAACATTTTGCATCCCGGCAAGGCACATAAGACAACATCCACTTGCTGAAATGAGAATAACGAAGCCAACGACGAAAAGGTTAATAAAATAGTGGAAAACCACAAGAAAGTCAACTCGCTTCGTATTTCAGACCAATTAATTCAATACTCTTTGTACCACCTCCTGGTAGACTTGATTCATGGCATGAAAAAACCCGAGTAGGAGGTACTCCATAAATATCTGTTTACATCAAAACAATTCAAATAAAATGTCAGCGAATATGCAAGCCTTGTGTGGACCGCGAAATGATCACAAGGTTAATGAAATATCAGGAGACAACTTCTAACGAATAGGGTATCATAAACTCGATTTGTCAGTAGGGAGTGACAATTGAAAGGAGCTGTATGTCCTGTGTTTACAAAACTACTTTCCGATCAACGAACGCCTCGAAATATAGTTTTCTAACGAAGAGAAGCACCAAACTGAAAAGTTATTGTAACAAACCAAAAAGGAAAAACGTTGAATAAGATTGTGGCATTAAGCCAAAAGACTCATTGAAAGTTTTGGACTGAAGTTTGCGAGATGCTTTAAGATAGGGAGGGCATGCGTGACTCACATGCAAACTGGGGAGGCACATTGTTTTTAGTTGCGTCGGAAGCCCATGGTGTTAGGTTCCTGCCTAGCTGCGTTCACGTTTAGTAATCAATATATATCAGGTATATCAGGAACGTATTTGGTACAAGAATGACATCTTTGCATAATATTCCAAGAGATTCAGTGCCTGGAGAAAAAAATTCCTAGTCAAATTCCAAAAAAAATTCAACTTAAGTAAAAAAACCAAAGATCTACAAAATAAAGGGAGGTTTCGAAGTGACATAGTTCCCTTTCTCGGGGAGCCTGGGTCGAGAAAACAAAAGACTCGTAGTGCACGAGGCTCGTCGCGAACGAGTCTCACGAACGAATTGTCCTCAAAAATTGCAAAGTTCCAAATTCTGATTCCAGTACCTCTCTAAGACAAAGGAACACAAGGTTTGTAGACTTTTGAAGTGTGCGGAAGCATTTCAAAGCGATTTTGAACTAGCCAAGGAGATTTGAAGACGGCTACCATAAAATGGAGTAGGTTCGGTGCAAATATGAAGAAAGCATATTCAGCAGTCTATTCAGGGATAAATGCCCTTGATTAAGAAAAAAAGTCATCATGAGGCTAGCAACATACATCAAACTTTATAAGCCAGAAATTGGAACAGAGGGGAGAGCTGGTAAATATCAGTAAGTCTAGCGGACCTTCATGCTACTCTCAAAGAAGGCCTACCCTATTTACGTTAAGTGCCAGTTTATGGTTAAGAAATTATCGCGCGGTATTATCGCGCGGTATCATAAATAAAACTTGCGTTAAGCTCGCGGTGTTTCGGTTTTTGCTGGTTTATGTGGCGGTTATTCGAACCGGCAGAATTAGGATACTCAAAAGAGAGCCCTTAAAACTTGCACTTTTACCCTTCGTTATACTGAAACATCTCGAATAATCGTTGTGTTTATGAACAGCCAAATTAGGCTCTTTTTTAATTTTTGATCGCTGGTTACTGAATAGTTTTAGAAACAATTTGTTCGTGTTCGTAAGATCTTGTGGTCTTTGTGAGGAAAACTTACGATTGCTGAGCTAACATATCCCAAATGATTTGTTTCGTACTGTTAAAGATCGGTCGATGATAATCGTCTTACTGGCAGCGCCGTTTCGGGTTTTAGGAGAAAGAAGGTTTCGAAGAAACAAGCTATGGTGCTTTCCGAAAAGCACGCCCCCTCGCCACTCCCCTCAGTAATAGACCATCTCAAAAGCTATTTGTTCTCCTTAATCGCTGCCCATATTTGGAAACAAATAAACAAAAAATATGCAAGCAAGAATTGTAAGTAGTTTTACTTCTCGAGAGCGATTCTAGCAACCCTATACAGATCACTTTTAACACATCTTATCTCCTCGGGATCCCGAATACAAATATTCACCTGGAGAGGAAGTTTCGGAACAATTACTTCACTAGGAATTGAAAATAAACAATGCATATGATGATATACTTTCTAGATGACAAACACACACTGGGGAGGTAACCCATTTTGTTGTTGTTGCGAATCTTGGCGAATATCACTACTGTGATGGGGGAACCTTACTCCAGAAGCGACTGTGGACCAGCTGGGCTCAGGATGTATGTACAACTGCGGCTCGACGTTATCTCAGTTACTTCTTTCCAGTGAACAGGTGAACTAGCTGTTGAGTGCGAGCTGACGACTTTGCTTTGCTAAAACGCTAGGCGTGGCAAATTCTTACAAGCCAGGAGATGTTTGGCAGTTTCACCAAAGCAACCCTATACAGATAAGTTACCCAACGTAAACAAAAACAATTCGAAGAGCGTCTCAAAATGTTCGACGAAGAAATTTTGAGATTGTTTTCCACTTTAGAAAAAAAGTCGGATAGCTTTAGCGATATCAATCGCCACTGGCAATGGAAAAGATCAAAGATTAAGCATTCTCAGATTAACGAATCCGGCAAAACAAATGTAAAAAATTCAGAAACAACACCCACTTGATGTATCATGTTCATTTAAACAGACTTCAGTAGTGTAAACTACAGTTAAGTAGAAGGGTGCATAGATAACGTATCTTGCGACTTTCAGGTCAATACCTGTAGCTAATTCAATGGTTTGAAAAAATACGCTCGAATATTTTGCCGGTTGTATCTTCTCTGAAACCATAAGGGATGTCTCACCACGTTACTTGATTCTCGCTTGCATCTTGCGATCTTGTTCTCGTTTTGGACCAAAATTCCGAATTCGGTTATTTACTGTGTTAGACGGTCTGATATTTTGATTACTTTCTTCACCTAATATGGTCAAATGGCGTCATGGTTTTTGATGACGTTTTAAACCTGACCGGCTTCTCAATCCTCTATACTTCTACAGCAACCTCTTTTATCGAGTCACTCATCCGTTACGAACACAGCCTCTTTTGTAAGTGCTGGAGGTTTCACAAACTGCAGCGTTGCATGTTTTTTTTCTTTGAGGTGTCTTGTTACTGTGGACTGACAGTGGGTGAACTCCGACACAAATGAAGCCGATTTCCATTTACCAACTTGGAGCGTTACCAGTGAAACTACATAGTGAACGCCTTTTTGCTTCAACCAGAATAGTAAGTGGTAGGAGAATTCATACCTTTTTTGATGAAAACGTCTAATATTTAGAGATTTTAAACGCCAAAAGATCATAGTCAAAACAATTGCAAGATTTTACGGGTGTTCGTGAAAAAGCAGAGTGAGGTATCAACTGCATTGCCCGGAATGTCATAGGAGTGGTCATGCAGTTTTAAGATTCTCCTCAGTCCACGCATGTAGAAACGCCACAATAGACCTAGAGGAGTCTTAGAGAAGAGCTTGATTTTCCGCCAAACTCGAGAGCCAAAAAGCAAAGGCAAAAAATTTCAAGTGACTGACTTGGCGAACTGCAGTCAAAAAAGTTATGTCACCGTTTGCGCCTCTTGATAAGTCTAGCCTAAATTTTCCAAGTTCGTCGTTAGTAATCCGTGTTAAACTTCTCCATCCTTAACAGTCATTGTTCCTTTATATTTTATTGTTATGTCTTTGGTGTTTTTCTATCTTAGGAAACTATTATTTTCAGGTTTACGTCCGCTCTTTTCGTTTGCGTTGTCTTTGCTAACTTTCTAGGGAGCTGTGTCGGTCTTGTGGCAAAAACAAAGAAAATCGGTAGCAACTGAACAAAGATGTCTTTAAGTAGCAAACGTTGTTATATCCAAAGATATCGGTGGTAATATTCGTTTGCATGATATTTACTGGGTCGATTTAAGATAAGGTTTACGGGCGCTGCTTTCAGTCATCCAAAAACTTGATTTCTTTTATCATCTTAGCTCTGAGGCAATTCTCCATTTTCATGGCACAGAAAACCAAAAAAAGAACCGGCACAATACATAAACATTTTTAAGCAAATTAAGTATACTATGCAGACATGCATTATGTGATGTTTTACTTTTCTCAAATTACGTCGGTATTTTATCATTTTTTTTCCTTTTCGGCGGGTTTCGTCCGGATTGTAGCCATGGCATGTCGTCATCTTTTGTCTTTCTAATCACCGTCCAGAATTCATAAGTGCTTGGTTTGGCCTTGATAAATTTGTTGTTAAACATTTAACAAAGGTCGGAAGAGCACCTCGTAGCGATTTAAAGAAGTATCAGCGCACTGTAGTTCTAGGAAACAATGTCAAACATCATATCAGACCACCTCGAAGGCCTTGAGAACGCCATTCTGTCGGAAATGCGAGCAAGGTGACCAACACCCACGCGTAGTGTTGACTCACGTCCACAGTGAGGGCCTGGAAAAAAAATTCTTTCCTGTCACTGAGATTAATCAACGCTAAAAACGCGTCAGTTATCAGCTAACAGTTAAAATTTTGACAAGTTCTCGGCTACATGAGTGAAAACCCCTCCAGACCTTAAAAAGTTGATAAAATTGGATGACAAGACCTCTTATCTCTACCGGAAGGCTATAAGTTCAAGACCACTCCGGGAAATGCGGAATTAAACACTTTCTTGGTTAGCACTCAAACTTTTAGCTATGTAGCATGCAACTCGCTGCTCCTTTGAAACTCCTCGGAATGCTGTTTTTTTATATAATCGTGACATACTCACAAAAAAACAATCTCACATTTGCCAAAGCGAATTTCTGCGAATAAAGTTCGGTATCTTTCTTTTAAAACGATTTTTACAAAACTTGACCATTTGCGATAGAGTATCTTCGAGTCGTACTAGAAACAAAACATTTGATTAAAGCTCGTTTTAAATTCGTCGCCCTTGGCTTAAACGTGAATGTCAATTGATTATGTAACAGGAGGTTAACCTATAAGCGTTCACTAACACACGCCCTCTCTATCTCTCTCACTTCGATTTTTTTTTTTGTGGGGGGGGGGGGGGGGGGGGACGTAACACAGGCTTTCGCCAACTTTGTTTTATCCAAATAGTATGCGCAACAAAATCTGTGTTGAACTTCGGAATGGTACTTTGTCACGGGATAGAAGTTCTTCAAAAATCCGTGCCTTCATAAAAGTTAAGGTATCGCTTGCTACCAAGGGGCGAAAACTGTAACAACGATTTGACAGAAATCTTGCAACCTACAAGCGACAAGTGGGGCATGCCATGGTATACCACGAGGGAGCGTTGCATAACTCTTTTGTATATCATACCATACACAATAAAGCGGCCAACACAATCGACGCGACATACATGTGCGGTGCTCCATGGGAAGTTTGGGTCTTATAGCATCGAATGTACAACTGCTTTCCTGTATCCTGATTGGCTGTATTTCGATGGCATGATTTAAAATCAGCGAACTGCTGTAATGTCCTGGGAAGGTATCTCATCCGACTGTTTTCCTTCATTTTAAAAGCCGCACTCGAGACGCAAGCGGTGAAAGCCAATGATGAATTTGTACAACTGGTGAAAAGTTTACATCTGCGAGAAAAAAAAACCGATGGAACACCTGACAGCTTTTGTCAAAAACAATCAATAAAATATCTGCATATGCTCAAAAACAAGACCCACGAAACAACAGCAGTGATAATCGAGCGAGGCGAGTACAACTTCAGCATACGGACAGTACCAAGCGACCCCTTGCTACAGAGACATTTTATTGCCAGTCAAGAGTGTTGAAGGTATATACAAAGTTTTTCTTCGTAAGTAAATTATTGGTGAAAAGAAAAACAATTTTCACCTCTACAGCTGTGCTTTAAATATACCCAAGCATGAGTAGTTCTACAAAGAAATCAAGATTTTGTCACCCTTCACCTCCATCTTCAGAGCTATAACTAATTAATGCCCAAATTTTTTTCCTTGGTGGTGGGATGTATTCTGTATTATATAAAAGCTGGACCATTGGATAATACAATTTAAGAATATTCATTGGCTTAGCCATTACGGTATATGAGCGATTATCCCAATATGGTAATTAAGCATACGCGCAAGTTCGGGGGGCGTTTTCACTTTTATGTTAAAAAGTTCTTCCACTCGCGCCACGGTTGGATATGAGATGATTAGACTGAGGCAACTCATATTTAACGCTCGATCATGGAATAAAAGTATGCCTTTCTGTTAGGGTTATCCTCTTGCTTAATGTGAAACGGCTTTGCTCACTTCTGGCCAGCTGCACACCAACAAAACATGCCATCATTGCGGTTCTCATACTCTAGATTTTGTCGCTGCAGTTGTAGTTTTGAAGATGTGGCAAAAATTCAATTCCACGATACAAGGCGCACTCTCTTCTGGTTTGCACGTGCAACGTAGACCAAATTAAAATCCGCAAAAGAAACTGTTTTATTAAAATTAAAAGGCACAGCTTTTTACAAGTGTCAACATCCTTGTAATTATAACACTTAGGTTGACGTATTCACCAACATATATAAGTTGGCTGCGAAATAGCTGTTTCGACTTGTCCCACCCAAAGCGTGAAAAGCGTTCGAGACAATGCCGGATGGTACTATGGATAGAGATAGTTTGTCGTTGCTTGTTTGAGCTTCGCCATGTTTCAGCGAGACGAAAGGGGAAGCATGTATACACGTGCTGTGCTGTTTCTTTCTATCATGTTGAAACACCTTGAGCTTCAGTCGAGCAACTGTAATCCACCATTGCGATGATACCTATCGAAATTGTCGCGTGCGCTTATTTGCTTTCGTTTGCTTTTCTCAAAACAGCTGGATGCACGTACTCTGAGTTTAAAGTTCGTTGCTAAGCGTCGCACTTGTTGCTATGTAGTTCTCCCTCACGTGCAAAGCGTGATTTCTGTCACGCGCGTTCTTAGCTCGTGCGTCGGTTTCAATTCTACACAGTTTGTGGTCACACGCGTGTTGTCAACTCGTGCGTCACTTTCGAATTCTACACAGTTTGTGGTCGTTACACAGGCTTTCATTTCACGTTTTCAAAAATTTTGTTTACGTGTATTAAGTCATGTACTGTTACAGTCTTGGTGTGCAATCACACTCCAAGCGCAAAACCTGCACCTGTATCTTGGACAGAATTTCAATCCCGCGTATTTAATGCTTACATTAAACGAAACAGGTTTATTGGCGCTCGTTCGTGTTCATTGATTATTAATGAAAGAAACCCCACTCGATATCTCCAGAAAGGACCAGTTTCATAATTTGTTCGCCATGATGACTTGGCAGGTTTGGAAGATCACGTAGTACAAATCTGTTCCTTTCTTTTGGAAAGCGCGCTTAAGCCTCATGATCAGGGCGCTGATCCAAAAGTTCCGAGTTCGAAATTCTGGCATTGCTCCCTGCGTTGTGTTTTTGCATGCTCTCGGAGGACTTTTCTCCACTGAATTTTATACATGAGTTTTAGCAAACTGTGCGTGTTAGCTAAGGGCACCCTTGCAAAATACTGGGAGCTATCTTGTGATCAGCCTTAACCTGATATAGTAACACAAATGCGTACAAGGTGAGCATCTAACATTGGCTGATCATTCGCTGATTGCTTAGTTGGTATGAAGAGCAGAAAAAAAAATTAGTATTAAAAAAAGGTTTCAGTTTTAATGAGGAATCACAGGACGCCTAAACACAGAGGAGGTAAACGCACAAGAATCGGTGAATTAAACACTCGTCAGCCGTTTCAGAAAAAAAAAGAAACTTCTGAGCACGTGGTTCTGATCAGTTTAAGTCACGAGAAAATAAAGAACAACTCCCTTTCACTTGATGATGCTAAGGAACTTAAGAGTCGCAACCACACTGAGGCACAGTGACGTCAAAGGGCCGCCCCTCGGATTAGCGCGCCAAAGAGAAAGCGGTCAAATGTGTCGCCATCATGGCGGAGGTTTTAGCGCGCAGTGTTAAACACAATAACCTGATAATCGAGGGCGGAATAATACCCCAGCAGGGGTGTTGAGCAAAGAATACAGAGAATGTCGAAACGTAATCGATTGTTTTTTAAATAGTAATAATATCGCAGATAAAGGGGCACGTAGGGACAGAAATTCGTTAATAGGTCAGTATATTTGGAGCGGTAAACAATTGCTGTCTAGTTCAATTTCGCTGGATGAGTTTCGAGTGAAGAGCTCCTTATTTTATCAGTCTCGACGTGTCGTGGGTGAGTACGCAATTATAGCAATTAAATGATGGCCAAGGGGAATTTTTCTAAAATTACGCGCTGTAAACGTGTTTTGGTGATATTTTTCAAATGCGGGGTGCGGCGTTAGAGGCCTGATTTCAGTAAGTTTTGCCGCACTTGAGAGAATCTCGCGTTGTCAGATTTTTTCACGTTTCGAACTAATATCTAGTTGTCCGATATATTCAAAGAAAGATCTAGGGAGCAAGACTAAAAAAAGTCATAAAAAAAGCCGGTAATATTCTACGTGATATCATTGACTTGCTAATAAATGGAATCTCCAAGGTTACCGAAAAGAATGAAAGAACGATGTTGAAACAATAACTTTCAAAAGATAACTGGAAAACTTAAAATCCACTCTTTTATAAAAAAAAAAGCATATTTCACGTGAAAAGAAAAGCGTCTTGGCAATATCGCAAATAGAAATGTTTTGGCACTAAGAAACTCAGTATATATCGTTAGATACCATTCAAAATCGTATCTGTCAAAAACACTGCACCGCGACACGCGCCTGCATTGAGCTGGCTTTTTTTTCACGAACCATGACATAAAAGAAGTATAAATGTGCGATGTGGGCCTTTGTTAGAAATCAACAACGAGATATTTTGAAACAACAATCAATCCAATATCAAAAGGCTAATGTTCTAGAGTGCGGCACATTCACAACCAGAAGATTTTAATCAGTCTGGGCAGTATTTACGCGAACATTGTCGACAGAACGTCAGGTATTTTCTGACTTGCATGAAATGGCAGGAAAATTTTTCTTACAGCAAGGTATTCTCTTGGTATTAAATATTATTAATATTAGAAACGAACAAAAAATGCCCCAAAAAATTTAACAAAACAAGGCGAAAACAGAGACAGTCAAAATAAGTTCGCAGCGAAACACCAAATTGTTCGTGTGCCCACATCTCGATGCAATGTTCCTGCTTTTTGATTTCGTTTACATCGACTTTTCGAGAATGCTCGGCTAGCTCAGAATTGCATTGCGTACAAAATTTCACTGTAAAAAAAAAAAATATAGAAACCCGGATAAGGCCCTTGACCACGTGAAAGAAGTGTCAAGCAGCGCTAGCCATAAGTTAAGTAGAGTAGCGCCAGAGAGTCTAGCCCGTACAGAGAAAGATCAAACAAGGGGGTTAATTCAACGACATGTTGATCCCGACTTTTCTAAAAGCACGTTTCCTTGCATTGTTTATCGTAGCATTGTTGTCATATCCAGTGTTGAAATAGCCCCCGCAATTGTTCAAAAGACCGCACTTGAACTGGCTTGCAATGACATGTGCGATTAAAACGAGATATTGTCATCAGTGGGTTCCTATAAAGCCACTTATCTCCTAACAAATGCCTTACAACGCAGTGTGTTTAAGAAGCCCCAAGGGGACGACAAAGACAGCTCACTTCCCGCAAAGATCTAATGGAGCTTGCTTTTGAAAAACGAGCGTTTGACAATCCGGTAAATGTGTCTTTTGTCTTTTTATTGCCTCTAGGCATAGCTAACAGTTTTCAACGCAAATGCTATATATTAATAGCCTATGTAAAAGATAATCTTGGCACGGCTTCCTCACGTAAGGGTTTAAGCCTCACATTGACATAACCACGAAAAATACTTAAAAATATCCTAGAAACGGATATCCGAGTAAGACATAAGTTGAGAGCGTTTCTCTTTTAAACAAAAAAAAAACTTAACAGCAACATTTTTGCCTCACTGATAATCCCGTGCGTCAACTGCCTTCTCAAAAATAAATCGCACGCTTCGACCAAGAGGCATGATTTTCTGAAGGTTTGCCCTGCTTTCATACTACTGCAAGAATTCTTAATAAAAAAGCCGACGTTTTTGAATCAATTCTTTTAAATAAGGCTAATCGCCGTGTGCGTTTGAGAAAAACATGATAGTGAATTTATTCTCGCAATCCATCAACAGTAACAGTAGAGATTAACCGAGCCTGCCACCCGAAAGTTAAGAGATAAAGATTATTTGTTGTATTTAAGATCAATTATTACAAAAATTTCCGACGTTTTATTTTCCCGTTCAGTCGACAATATGGCTCCATTTGTTTAAATTGGGTTTCGAAATGGACAAGAGCGTCTTATACATCGGAAACATGCCAAATGAAAGATTATCTTACCCTCGCCATAATGTCTGATAGGGCATGCTGGATAAGGCGTATTTTCCGGTAAACCTCCAGTTTGTTTGGATCAAGGGTATTTGGGTCTTGTCCAAAATAATTACAGCAGCCAGTGAATACATTGGGGCTAAATGTGTTTTTACATGGATTAAAAACTCTACAATGAAAAAGGTTTTTAAAGATATGCGTATTTATGGTAGAAATAAAATGTTCCTTTAAAAGAAAAAGGTTTCACCGCCAAGTCTTTGCATAACCAACCTTACAAAAACTCTGTCAGCGTGCAATAACCGTTGTTTCCATTGCCCACACGGTGAAATATAAATATATTATATCAATGTAGCTTGAACTAAAAATATATATGCCACAAGCAAGGCCAAAATAAACATAAAAAACCTCTGAGAGCATTAACGTGACCTCTTCATGATAAAATTAAGACTCCTAGCTTGGAAAGAAATCCAGATTATAAAGCCGCGTGACCTTGAGCAAAGTAATTTGTTCTCAACACACTGTAAACTAGATCGAAAATGAAAACCTTCAGCGCGCGCCCTCGATTGTTTTTATGAAGCAAAATTAGCGATCCCGCCCATAGTCGCCGGCAAAACAACTTCTAAACCCTCACAAAAACTCGAATTCTGTGGAATTATTTTTTTTAAATAGTTTCATATTAAATATCAGCGAAGATTTTTTGTACATCTTTCGCCTAGTTTCTAGTATTTACTTTGTGTATCCGTCTTTGAACTCATGCGTGTCAATCGTTAATTGAGCATAAAACCAGTGAACTCCACAAACTCATTAGAATATGAAGAGATTTATTTCGATTCAGGGAACCACCGTTACGCCATTGCACCACAGACCTTGCCTTTGGGAATTCTGAAACGAAGAACAGAAATGCGACATTACGCTTTCAAGCTTGGAACTGGAATGTTATTAAGACAAAAATTGTCACAGGTAAGAGTTTTACAAACTTCGCACGAAACGACGAAAATTGTCAAGTGTCTGTCGAATTTCCTTTTATGTTCGGGTATGTTTATATTCTCTGCTTCCTTAACGTAATTGAAATCTGCCTGAATATAAGAAAAAAATACTTCAACGAAAGCAAAATTGTAAACTTCAGTGGAAAAGTCTACAGTTCTGATATTTTACAAGTGCGTTTTCGAAAAAAAGGAACTTAAGTAACTCTGACACGGAAATCGACTGTAGTGCCATTAAACACGAAAATATTCGTCCAATACGTAACATTTTTGACACGAGCTAAATTATAATGGGTTAAAGTTTTAGCTATAGTTTATCGGAAAATGCGACAAATAGCCTTGCAGAAGCTTTCAGACTGACACAAGATGCTTAAAGGATTTTAAGTGTGATAAAACACAACACTCCGAAACTCTCTTGCGTCTGTGCTATAAGAGATTGCGTGAATGTTATTGTTTAAGACTTCAAGATGGAAAGTTTTGTACTCGAGATTTTCTTCTTGAAAAATCTCAATGTTTATAACAGCTTTCAGCTAAGAAACACGGCCGGAAATCGTGTGGTATGTTTGAATTGTTTTGGGAAGTTAGCCGGGCCCACTTTTGTTTCCTTCGCGTGTACGTACGGAATTGATTTTCAGCGACGATTTGGCGAAGAATGTGAAGAAACCGATTTATAAAGACCAATGTATAGTTGAACACATAAAAGGACCGCTTAAATCTCTGCTGATTCGAGACTGAGTTCTCAAAAGGACCCATCAAGCTGGATTAGGATTTGAAAGCTCATAGAAGATAAAAGAAAAGTACCTGTCGGCTGGTCTGCTTCTCTTGAATATCGACGAGTCGATTAAGCCAAGAGTTTTTTTTACTCAGTTAATTGTCATATTAAACACAAGCCAGTGTTTCAACGCGGGGAGGCGTAGTATTCCAGCCATCAGTCGATCGGTTATCCACGAATTCTCAAAATACTGCAAATTCAACATTGGCTATCTCAAGACCCCCAATCACTAGACCTCCATTGTCGCTGGCGACACTGTGTCTCCGTATCACAAAACAACTTCGCGCTCCCCACAATGACTAATCGCTCTCTTATAAGCTCGCGCAGACAGCTTGTCGGTAAGCTTCCGGCGAGAAAAAAATATCGCCGATTTCACCCGATTTCGCGAGAAAACATCGCAGATTTTACCGCGATTTCCCAAGCGAAGAACAAACATTGTCGGTTATTAGGTTGCCACTATGATTCTAAGACGTCAAACGAACTTCTCCGCGGCGCCTAGTAAACAAATATGGGCTTAAAACACCGGGTTATTAAAATTTGAAATGCGTATGCGGCGTGCATTGTCTTCTGGCGCCAACGAGCCGTCCATAAAAATATCCCTGTACTCTCCTGGGGAGAGTAAATGGCATGGATTTCAACTGGCCTGTCACACAATAAGACCCTCGCTGGCATTAATTCGCAGATAGCAACAAAATCCCCACTAGGCCCGGTATGTTTATGAACTTATCAAGCCCCAAATAGTCTTTCTTTTGATTTTTCGTCCTTGCCCGCGGTGTAGTTTTGCTTGTCGCCTGCACGTCTTCTTCAACACGGTTTCCCTTAATCGCCCCACTTCGTGACGTAATGTCCGCAATGTAAATTTCTATTAATTTAATTATACGTTTAATAATAGAGAAATGTCAATCATCGCAGTCGAAGCCTCCACGTGCCGGGGGTTCGTAGACTTGGTGTCGCCAGTTTCAGCGGTTTATCGACCAGACTGCGCCAACCCGGTGCCAAGCGAAAAGCATACCAAACCTTAAGTAAACCTTGTGGCGTTTTGATATGTCAGTGGATTTGACAACACAAAGAGCTTGCCCTTTGTTGCGGATGTAAAATAGCTTGAAACACGCGCTGAATCGCAGAAATTCGTTCCCCCCTATCTAAACGAAAAAGAACACAAACAAGGCAAAACAGCACCACTCAATAATCCCTAGGGAGAAGACCTGTTTTCAGCTGCCAATCGGGGTAAAGAGAGACGCGCTTTTGATCAGCGCGTTGCGATGATGCCATAAAGCTGACCGATTTGAACATTTTCGCTTATGATTGCTTTGTTTCGCTTTCGCAGATTTTTTCCGCGTCTCTGAGTGTGTACAGAGATCTACACTGGCTGTGAGCGTTGGACGAAGAGGAAAACAAGTTATATTTTAGCGACGTGAATTATCTTGCATCTCATTGAAAAAAACAGAGGGGAGCCTACGTGGGGAGTCTCTTTTTCTCAACACTTGTGACTGTGTTTACACTTGAGCTACCCGGCGCATGTGACACACCGCGTTCATTTGCTGCGATGGCTACTCAGCGTAAACGACCCAGAGAATCTTCTCCGTGTAGAGGAGGGACAAAATTTCAAAAACTACAGAAAGAAACACAGCAAAGAAGACCATTATCGCTACTGGATTTGAGTGCACAGTGCGTGGCAGCTTATATTCCTTTTCAACACGTAGAAGAGCAGAGCGCTCCTATACCAGAACCCGTACAACTCAAAGTGGTTTACTGGTCGTTCCCGAGAAATGAGCGAGATATTTGTATGTATTCATCGCTGCACGCTACAGTTACACATAACGACGCCAAAAGACTGCCGTTTCAGAGAGGTTTAGCCCTACTGGAGGAAAATGCCGTTAGCGACGTACTTCAAGTCGGTAAGCGAATTTTCTCTGTTGTACCCCATTGTAAGTAACCACTCTCTCCCGATACCGACCCGTACCGTTGCAAATGAGACAAAAAAATATTTCACATTCGAATAGCCAGAAAGCTGTCCAAGTTGAAAAGCAGTCGAAGGAAAGTAGTTTTAAGGCGTTTTCAATAGAATTCATGGGCCTCCGTGCTTAATTTCATATGTTTTTTCGCCCTACGGAGCGTTAGCGCCAGCAAGTCTAGTATCGATTGTAAAGAATAGTAATGAATGACCCTCAGAGAGCGCTATCTGTTTACTCCGCAATACACCAACAAAATTCCGCTTTGATGGAACTTGCTTGTTATCGCTTTCGGAATCGAAGCTTTGCAAGGGATTATTTTCTTTGGCTTGCTTAAGATCTACCGCTCAATTCTATGAAAAACGCAGGATTTAAAATCTCCGGGGCTTTTATTTATTGACGTGAAATATTCATCCACTGCCAAGTGGGACAGAAATTTGGTGTCGACCAGTGAATTTTATCCACTAATGTCGCTTCAACTCGAGTAAAATTCTCGTATTGGAATATACTGTGAAGACTTGTAGCTTTGCTAGTGTTTGTTGTTAGCTCAGAAAAAAATTTCCTTCTGTTTTGAAACGATTGGAAATCTGTTGTTTGCCGCGAACTTGCCTCAATAATCAATGCAAAACTTGTCCTGCTTTGGAAACGCTTGCTCTGGTTTCAATGCTACCCAGTTATATATTTCCTTGATTTTAACGTTTTAAAGTGTTCGATCTATATTTTACTAAAACTGCAGTTTGTTATTCGCTCAATTCTCAGTCGAGATTATTTATTCGTTTGCTTTGATGAAAGGAAAAACGCCTTCCAGGTTTAAATTTGTCATTAAGAACGAGGTTTAAGAAGTTTACTTGAGCAAACACGAATAACTTAGAAAACTATTGATCTTACCGAGATGGAATTTCCATATTTCATTCTCCTTCCTTTTAAAATAATTCTTAAATCTCTTAAATACTGTTTGATCAGCTATAAACTTAAACGTTCTTATCCCAGATCAAGTCTAACATAATTTTAAGTCATTACCGCGCTTTGCCGGGAAAACCGCAGCTCAAAGCCAGTGCGCAAAATTCAAACTTTCTAGTAAAATTAAGGCATTTTTCTGTTTATTTTTTGTCCTTTTTCACTACGCGGGATTCTCTCTCAATGTTATTGAATCATTGAAGAGTTAAAGACTCCTGAAACACTTAAACGTGAAATTTCTTGTGAGCCGATGTCGCGCAGTTTTTCAGTGCCTCCTAAACTTCGACCTTAACCGTTTAGAAAAGCTATTTTAGGCGTGCTCGACGATGTTCAACTCAATGTTTTATTATTACAAGAAAAAACATTACGTTTGTTTATTTTAGGCTTTACACAGAGCGAATATCTGGGAATGTTTTGGTTCGTGTTCAACCCATGCCTGTTCCTTTACTTCAACTGGAGAAAAACAGTTTTCACTTCTGTACACTTCTGCCTCCAAAAAGGGCCTAAAGAATGTGATATTTAGCCGATTATGGTTGAAAAATTCTAGTTTTAGTGAATCAGAGTTCAAATAATTTCTGTATTTTGTCAAATTTCCGATGGAACGCGTAGAAATAGCTTAATTCCATTTTCCAGGCATTTACACTGAGTGCAGGTTACATCGGTACGAGGTGCATCTCTTTTCCTTCTGGAAACGCCCTGTTTGAAATATGAGCGCACGTACTGTGGTTCTGTCAAGAGCCAGTGAAGAACATTCGCGTTTTTTTTACTAGCCTAGCAGTGAAAAACTGCAAAAAAGTGAACCGAAAACACAACTCGAATAACTTAACCTCGTTAATCCTTCGGCAACGCGGAAAGCTTTATGATTCTGCTGTTATGCTTCAAAGGCTAATTCGGAAATTGCAACCAGCTACTTTCTATTCATTCCAACGAAAATAAAACACTTCTTACAGAGTGGCGTTGTCCCTGGAACTAGAAAATATAGTTAAAAAATATTTGCGGTTTCATTTTAGAACAATTTCAATAAATGTTTAGCGCAGCAAGCGAGATTCCGGTCTAAAGCCTCAACATTTGCTGCAGCTTTTCGTTTTATGGCGTTGTGCAGTGGCGAAAATTGTGGCTAAAAAAATGCGCATAATGAACAACAAAAAGTCAAAACGTTAAAATTTTGCAGTTTAGGTGACACAGTTTCTATATTGCTACAGTAGCCGAAAATGATATACTAGTTTTTCGTCGTCTAGTAAGATGAGGGCATTAACACTTAGTTGTATGAAGGCTCTGCTAAGCGTTGAAAGCGTTTTCACGGCCAGAGGCGAAAATTGCGGTGAGCGCGATGTGAAAATAGGCGATTAGGGAGAAAAAGCGAGAGCCATCTGTCTTCGGCTTCTATAATGATCAGCCCGCAAAATTTGTTAGAGTGGAGATAGGGGTCTGTTAGTCAAATAATCACATTTTAATTGAATTTTGTGTTGCATGACAAAGAAAGGCGAAAGAAAAAAAATTCAAGAAATGACAATACCAGACAAAGAATGACTGATTTGCATTACTACAGAAAATGGGTTTAGCCGAGTTAAATCGAAATTGCGGCATATAATGTGAGTGAACTAGGTGTCAAATTCCTCCACGACTGATGGCTGTCTTAGGAATAAGAAATAACTCGATTTTTTTTTTTGTAAATCTTGTTTCAGGTTTTCAACTTAGTGGAAAAGTTGTAGAACAAGAAGATACGAGATACGGCACACAGCGGGAGGAATACAATGTGTCTGTCGGCTTTGATAGGTGCAAAATAACCGAGGTGTCGTGCACTTGCGGAAACAAAGACATTTTATGGTGCCCTCATGTCGTCGCTCTTTCACTTTTCCGAATTCGCAACCCAGACAAGGTGACTCTTCGAGTTCCAATCTCAGAGACATTACTTCAAATGAATCGGGAACAACTTCAGAAACTTTTGCAGTATCTTATAACAGAACATCACACGGAAGTCTTGCCTACTGCGCAACGATTGGCCGACGAGATTCTGCTCAAGACTTCGGAGATCAACCGCTTACCGGGCGCTCCTGATCCTACCGCGGGCGCTGGTGCAGAGGACGAGAGCTGTTGGCATTTAGATGCTGAACAAGTCAGGCAACAAGTTAGAAATTATCTCTCGCAGGGAGGGTACTATGGCAGTGGAAAACATCTTCTTTCTATGTTCGCCAAGGTAAGAAACATTCAAATGAGCTTGACAACAGTCTAGAATAAAATCTAGCTTGAAAGCAAACCGATAAACCCACAAACAAAACCGGCTCCAACAAACGAGTGCTGTAGTCACTATAAGTACCATCTTAAACAGTCTTTCTGTTTTCTTTCTTTTATTTGTGTGCCTTGCTGCCTGCGTTTTCAAGGTTACATACTTCTTACTTGTAGCAAAAGGACTGATCAGAAAAAGGGCTTCTCCAAACAGACTAAGACTCAAGAAACGAGATTGACGCATATGACACATTTTTTCCCGTAGGTACGAGAAATGCACCGTGTCCATGACAACAATGGCTCACGCATGCTCAGACTCATCACAGAACAGTTCCTAGCAGACCCAAGACTTCAAATATGGAAAGAACAGGGCACCTCAATGAACGACAAATGCCGCCAACTGTGGGATCAGCTCGGTGCACTGTGGGTCTGCGTAGTGTTGAACCCAGACAGTACTCGTACGGAAAAGGCCGCGTGGAAACAGCAGCTAGAAACCTGGAGCAGACAAGAAGTTTGCCCGCTGGAAAACCCAGATGCTCAAAGCGCAGATGAGAACGACGAAGTTGTAGACGAGAATTATACACGCCGTACAGTGTTTTTCAGAGCAGTACAAGCTTGTGACTTGGACTGGGAAGACTACGATTTGAAATGTATCATTGGCCGTGAAGGAGACGATCAAGAAAGCGAATATTTGACGTGGAAAGGTGAGGAATCGATGATAAATATTAAGAAACATAATAGCACTGCATGACAGTACAGCTCAATAGCTTTCATTTGAATGGTCACACACTAGGATTTCATCCACAGACAGTATAATAAACAGTACCACATGAAAGTAAAGCTCAATAGCTTTCATTTTGATGGTCACACCGTAGACACTGACAAGGGTTTCATCCACAGACTTAAAACTTAGAGGAATCTTTTACACCAAAATAAACAGCGTATATAAGTCCTCTTCAGTAGTTTTCATTTGAATAGCCACACTATCGGTTTTATCTTAAAATGTGATCCGACGATTACGTACAGTTTAGAAGCTTTGATTACATTACTAATCAACCTTTATTGCCTGTGTGTTTTAACAGAGGACGTGCCAATGGCCGCTGCTCGGGTAGATGCTTTGCGAGCTCATGGTTATCCTCAAGAAGCCCTGCGATTGGCTGTGGCCGTCGCACGTGGCATGAAAGAAGAACAGCTGGAAAAAGTCTACGAAATGGAAGCGCTGTTGGAGAAGTTCTCCGAGGAAGACATAGCAAAGAAGCTTTGCGACGAAAGCACAGAAAAAGACGAGTTTATAGAAGGCTGGATCGGACACCAACTCGATCCTATTGTTGTTCTTTACGATACACTTATAGAGGAAGCTATTGGATCTCAAGAAAGTGATTCAGACTCAATGGAAGACGCAGAACTTCACGATATGAGAACTTTTACAAACGTTCCACTTCCGGAATACGGGACCGGAAATGACACATACTTGACATTAGCTCTTGAAGTGGCAGTCATGGGGCTTGGGCAACAGCGGACAATCCCCCTGGGATTCTATGCCCAGGACAAAGCTTGTCGACAAGAGGAACATCTCATCGCGCAACTTAATCTGCTGAACTTTGATCACATGCTTTATCCTGTACTCAAAACACAAACTGAACTTCTATTGAAGAGCGGGCCTTTCAGCAGTCTGGGACTCGGTGTGCAGAAAAACAGCATTCCTATGCACACGTTCGCACGATTCTTGTTTAGTAAATTTGTGAAGAAGGATCTGGACCTTTCTTTCAAGCTCGGGCTCCGCGCGATGCGTTTCTTGGCGTTAGATGACTTTACTAGAGATATTGCAGATGAGGAGATACCTCTAGTGGGTCCTTACAGGTCAACTCGCTTGTACACGTTGGGACACTTGCAATCACAGCAGTGCGAGCTCGCCTCACGCCTGCTCAACGCTGCTAAAAACTCCACTGACCGGTTACCAGCTATTCTACAAGCCTCGCAACAGCACATGCACTCCGCCCCTCAGCTCTTCCGACTTGCACAGGACGCGTTCAAACTGTCTAGCGGTGATACGTCAGAAACACGCGACATTGATATGTTAAAGTTCGCGATGGAACTGGGACTGAAAGTATTGCGCATGACACTCGACACTCGAAACTGGCGACGGCGCGAGATGGTGCAGTGGCTGATAGAGTGCGCGGTGGAAGCTGGCACCTCCGCTCTCAGTCTTGTCATGAAGAACTGGAGTACGCTGTTCACGCCAACAGAGGCGACGTCTTTGGTGGCGACTACAGTGATGGCGCCTGCCACAGCGTCACGTCTCGAACTCTCAGTAATCGAGAAAGAAGCGCTCCTGTGCTGCGCAAGAGCGCTGGCTCTGCAGTGCGCCAGCCGGGATCCGCAGCGGTGCTCACTCTCCACGCTAACACTGTGTGAAAAGAACCCTGCTGCTTTCGAGGCAGCCTACCGCCTGGTTGTCGAGTCTGCAGCTGTGATACCACCAACACAGCTTTTCGCAATTGCGCGCTACATGGACTACCGCGGGTATCCTCAGAGGGCCTTTAAACTCGCCACTCTGGCCATGAAACACTTCACCTTGGCTTACAACCAAGACAGTCACCCCTCGATCGGAGACATCCACTGGGCATGCGCTTTGTCCCAGGCTCTAGGCTACAACGAACTTACACAGATCATTCCGCTCATTATCAAAGCGGTCCACTGTCCGACGGTGCTGTCAGATCTGCTCTTCCGATGTACCCTTGCGAAAGCTGCCGCTAACGAAGCCCAGAATGGACAGCAGTACTTTATCAAGGACAACTGCGGACTCAACTGTGACGAAGAGCCTCTTAGGGAACTCATGGAGGCCGCCATTAGCGCATATGTGAACACTGCACATAGCAGGTTGAATCACATCAGCCCCAAACATTACATGGATTTTGTGACATTCCTGAGCAAAGCTCAAGAAACATTTCTGTTAGCGGCCGACGGAAATGGTCGTTTCCAAGCACTGATAAACAACATGAAGATTTTGTATAAAGGAAAGAAGAAGCTTATGCAGTTAGTTAAAGAAACATTCGGGTAACTCCGCTCATTGGAATTAAAGTTTGAAATACAATTATTTATGAAATGAACGTTCACAATTGTGTTAAAAGATGAAATATTATTGCGTTGCGATAGGCGATTAAGATAAAATTGTATATATTACATAGCAAAATTTATGAAGAGTTATTTTCCTCTCACGGTTTCACTCGCCTCTAAAACTTGAAATACAGAAACAAATGTTGCTTTGGAGCGCTGTTCACAGTTTCAGTTACTCAGTGTGCCCTTAGGAGTGGTTTAAATTAAAAATGTTTTCAAAAATTTACGCCGACTGTTGAGTATTGTGTCTCCGTGTGTGGGTAAATCGCACAGTATTGTATATTTAAAATGAACGATAGTCGCGCCTTCATGCTTCAATGGAACCACAATACCGAAATCTGCGAACGTCTGAAAATAAATCCCCTCCCCTCCCGGAGATCTCTGACGCAAGATGCCTCTCAAAATTAAACCGCCCTCTCTCTGTCCTTGCCTCCACTAAGTTTTTGATGTTTTTTACCCTTTGATGAATGCAAAAGTTGTGTGTGCCTTTCATATTGTCTGGCTTAGAGGATTTTACCGATCGGTTTTGTCGTCAGGATTGTTTTTTGAGAGAGTTCGATCTCCGTTCCGCTTTCAGTAGAGGAACGGGGCTCCTTTCCCGATCAGCGGTTGATACTGGAGCAATTACTAGCTCACGAAAACTGCCGTAGGCTCGATCACCAGCCGCTGTTCGCAGACCAGACATAAGAGAGCGGCGGAAATCGAGCCTGAAAATGCCCTTGGATCAATAATTAACAGAGAATGGCAGCGAAATCTGTTGTCACATTCTACCCAGTGGTGAGACGAGTTACGGGATGCAGTCACAGAGTGAAGTCACCAGGGAATACTCAGACACACAGTCATCCCCTAAGACAACCTCGTTCCCAGGGCTTTTCCCTTGAAGGCCCTCCTTCAAGGGAAAAGCGCTGGGAACGAGGTTGCCCCTGAGACCCTTTTGACGAGGCTGTGAATTCTCTAATTTGGCGGAAAGGAAGAAAATTACCTTGAAAATCCATTTCTTATTAGGTCGGCTAGAAGAGAATGCAATAGGGTGGAAGCGACCGAAACTCGGAGCATGCTTGTATATTTAATAATTAGCGCTATAATAAATGTGAAAATAGTTTGCGATGAAACTTTGCGCCAGGTAATGTGATGACAAACATTCACCCGACTTCTCCTTTCCTTTGCCTCTGGTATGACCCATTACATGTTGCGCAAAACAACACTTGTCCTTCGGGTTTCAAACTTGTGCTTACGTTCAACATAATTCACAGACAGCAAGATAATCTACTTTCCAGTGACTTACAAATCTTTATTAAAAAACAACTGCTTATCCAAGCCATTTTGCACACATTCCGCTCTCTAGTGAAAACAGAGCTAAAACTGAAGTTCTGCAGTCAATGTGTTTCTTTGTTCAAGTGCTTGGCAGTCTTGAACACGAAGAACTTTTTGGCAGCTGTCCCCGGTTGAAGAGTGAGTCACTTGCACACAGTCCAGATCTATTCATTTGGCCTTATAGGTCTTCATCTTGGTTCACTTGGTTTCACTCACTTAGAAGGAACACGAGAGAGAAGCAACCAATAGGTTAGGAGCCATAAGTATCTCCACCAATGGCCACTTTCCGCTATATCCGAGCTAGCAGTTGTGTAGAGGTTTGACGGCAGTTGCAAACTCAGTTCAATAAATAACTTTATCTAGTTCTTATCTTCCACTGCTACGAGATAAAGCCAATATTTGTTGACGACAATCAAAGAACAAAAAAAAATGGTAACTTTGAGTATGCACGTGACCAACACCGCAAGAAACCGAGGAAACTTGTTC